>NFZC01012584.1_pt1 | contig 31570 bp, 40 predicted proteins | sample 1095391 | NCBI WGS metagenome assembly NFZC01 (sample SAMN03609890, study PRJNA323583) | gut metagenome | isolation source: feces | host: Rattus norvegicus | place: Denmark: Riget | collected 2013
AATACCCTAAAATTTCAAAAGAGGAAGTTCCTCAATATGCTTACAGATTCCAAAGAAAGGATAATAAAGATGCAAAAAATAAAAACTAAAAAAAAGACTAAAGAGTGGAATAAAGAACAAGAAGTGAAAGAAATTCAAGAATTTTTAAAAAACTCAATGGATACAGATTCATATAAATTATTTGTAAAACTTGGAGAAACAGATGGAAATCATATAGCAGATATGAACCAAATTATAAAAGATGCTCAAATTATAAAAAATATAAAAGATAAAAACCAAAAAGTAAAATTAAAAGCACTATTAGAACATAATATAAAAGAATATTTAAATAAAGTTTGTGAAAATGTAGTAACTCAAAAGCCAATAGAAAATTTTATAAGAATATTTATAGTGAATATGCTTTTATGTGATTATTGCAGAATAAAAAACACATTATTTGATAAATGTAAAAAAGTAAATTTAGATGAAGATTATAAAAAGACTTTTGATATATTCGGAAGAGAAGTAAAAGAATTCATTAAATATGATTGTATTTTACCTGAAGAATTAATAAAAAAGGTAAAAGAAACAAATAATCATTTATCAAGTTGTATGGTTAAAATGATAAAATACAATCAATCTTTATTTAATATAAATAAAACAAGATTTATAATAAACAATATAAACAGAAATATGTATTATGAATATCAAAAAGAATATCTTAACGAAGAGGGAATAAGCCATTCGCCAGAAGATAGTAGGCTTTTAAGTTTTATAATTTACCATTTTAAAGAAGCTGAGAAAAATTTAAAAGTAAAATTATATGATTTAAACGAAGAGGAAGAAACAAAACAAGATTTATCAAACTTTGAACTAAACCTTAAAAGAGTGAATAAAATTATAAAAGAAATATGTAACTTAATAAATAATGGATAAAAATTAGAGGAAATTTATATAAAATTTCCTCTTTTTTATTTTTTGAAATATAATAAAAAAACCAAAAATAATTAGAAGGAGTGTGGATAAATGGAATTAAAAGAATTAAAAAAACTACTACAAGAATTAGAAAAAATAGAAGTAGAAATCAAAGCTATAAATGAATACAGTGGTCATTATGTTATTAATAATCTAATGAGTATAAGTAATTTTAGTGATGAATATACAACTGTTATTTTAGATTATTTAAACAAGAAAAAAGAAACAATAGAAAATAAAATAACAGAAATAAAAGAAATTACAATAGAAAAAGTAGTTGAGTAATATGAAAATACAAGTATTATTAACTGGAAGCGACGGAAATTGTTCTCTTATCAAGAGTAAAAATACAACTATATTAATAGATGGTGGATTTAAAGCTAAATATAAAATGGAAGAAATAATTAATCCTATATTAATAGAAAATAAAATAGATGGAATAATTATAACACATGAACATACTGACCATTTAAATTCTTGGACTGGAAGATTATCAATTATGTATGATATTCCTATTTATCTTCACAAAAAACATTATGAAAATGAAGAAAATAGAAAAACCAAATATTTTACTTATGATGATAAAAGAAGTGGATTAGGAGAAAAAAGGGCAGAGCTTATTTTCATAGAAGAGAATAAAGAATTTATTATTAATGATTTAAAAATATATCCTTTTGCGGTATATCACGATGCTAAAAAAACATTAGGATATAGATTTAATGATAATGAATTGACTTATGTTACAGATTGCGGATTTATATCAAACAAAATAAAAAAAGAATTACTTAAATCAAAAAATATAGCTTTAGAATTCAATTATGATAAAAACTTAATTATTAATAGTGAAAGAAATTGGGAAAACAAATTTAGAACTCTTGGAAAATTTGGTCATCTTGGGAATTCAGAAGCTGTAGATTTTTTAATATTAGCGAAAGAAAAATATAATAAAATTTTTAAAAATATTATTATTCTTCATTCTTCACAATTACACAATACAAAAGAAATTTTAAGTAATGAAATTCAAAAATTACTAGATAAAGATATTAACAGTAATTTTTTTATAAGCGAAAGAGAAAATAATAATATTATAGATTTATAGGGGGTAAAAATGCAATGTCGTTGGAGTGGTAATATAGATGAAAAAGGAAAAACAGAACTAATAAATATATTATTAGTTATATATGTATATTATTTACAAAGTAGAGATGATTCTTTTATAGCTTTTGAATATAATAGAAATTTAAAAAGAATTTTAGAATCAGGACTTATAAATGAAGAAACAAAAAGCTTTTTAAATCATCATTTAAAAGAATTAAAAGAAATTTATGAAGAAGAAAATATATATAAAAATATAAATTCTATAAAAGAAAAAGAATTGTTAAAAAAAATGGAAACACTTTTGGAGGATAAGTAATTGAGTAATATAAACAATATTCAAAAAAAAATAGAAGAAGTTTACGAAACTAATATAAGAAAAATTGAAATATATAAAGAAAAAAATAAAATTCATCCTAAAATAGCTATTATTAATACTAATTTAGAAGATGAACCTAGTCAAAGATATATTAGAAATAAAAAGAAAAAATGTGAACAATATGGAATAGAAGTTGAAATATATGAACCAGAAAACGAGGAAAGAACTTTAAAACTTATAGAAGTTCTTAATAATTCAAAAGATGTTACATCTATAATAATTCAATATCCTTTTGGTTTTAAATGTCAAAACAAAGAAATTATATTCTCTTCTATTAAAAAAGAAAAAGACATTGATAGATTAGGAGCTATACACTATGAAGATTTGAAAAATTCTCTTCCACTTACAGCTGATGGTATATATCAAGTAGTAAATAAGTTAGGTTTAAAAGATAAAACTAAAATATTATTTAATGGAAATGGTATGACGACAAACAAAAGGCTATTTCCACTTATGTTTGATGAGGGTAAATTTGATTGCCGTATTATAAATTCTAAAACTCCAAAAGAATCAGTCAATGAATTAATTGAATGGTCTGATGTGATAATATCAGGAATAGGAAAAAAAGACTCTTTAGAATGTAAAGACAAAATTGTAATTTGTCCTAGTATTATAAAAAATTCAGATGGAACATTTTCTTCTGACTTAAAAGACGAATTAAGAGAATATAATACTACTCATAAAGTTATAGGAAGTATTGGATTACTTACAACTTCTAATTTATTATTAAGAGCATATAAAGATGCTGAAATACAACAAAAAAGGTGATTAACATGATTATAAAATTTACTGAAGAAAATAATAGTAAATATTTTAAAATATATGATATAAAAAATAATGAAATTAAAGATGAAAAAGTTTTATTTTTAATAAAAAAAATCTTATGTTCTATTCAATTTATATTAGAACTTGTAGATAAAAATTTAACTGGCTATAACGTAATAGATCTAGATATATATAGTATAAAAGGGAAAATATATATATGTGAAGAAACATTAAAAAAAGTAGGTTTTTATTTAACATTTAAAGAAGTTAATCAAGAAGAAACAATAATGATTTAAGGAGGTAAAAAAATGAGATTATTATATACAAATAGTAATTGTAATAAATTTTTAATATCTGGTACTAAAGATAAAATGTTATTGTTTGAAGGTCCTGCATTAAAAATTAAAGAAAATAAAGAAATCAATCAAGAAGAATTTATACAAATATCTGAAAATCAATTTAATAAAAATAGATATATGCGTAAAAATCTTTCTGATAAAATATTATCTTTTCTTCAAAGACTTCATTTTGGTTTTTTACAAGCACAAGACAAAGGAACAAAAATAGAATTACTAAGAAAGATCATTTACTTAGAAAAATTATATAAAGAAATGGATTTTAAAATTCAATATCATGAAGAAGAAAAATTTTATCATACATATAGAATAGCATTAAGATAATAGAAACAAAAAGGAATATCATAGTTATTTTAAATAATAGATATTCCTTATTTTTTAATCAAGGAAGGTGATAAAAATTCTTGCTATTATAAAAGATACAAAAATTCTTATAAACAATGAAAAAAAAATTGTTGAAATAAGATGCAAAACATTGGAAGAAATAGACAAAATAAATCTTTATATTGATAAAGTAAAAAACAAACATTTAGATTATAGTTTTTTTATTAATCTAGATAATAAGTTTAAAATAGATAATCTTGATATAAACGATTTAGATAAATTCAAAAATCATATTAATCAAAAATTAAAACTTCTAATTCAAATAAAACAATTAGAAGAAAAGAAAACAAAGACTAATAAATATTTTTATACAATAGTTGCTTCTCTACCTGGTAAAAGAAAATATATTAAATGCACTATATTTAATATAACTCCATTACAATTATCTGTGGGAAAATATTATATAGCAGATGGAAAATTGGAACTTGGAGATCCAAAATTTATTAAAAAAAATGAAAAAGCTTTAGGAAAAGATAAAGATTATAAATTTAATATTCAATCAATAGAAGAATACGAATTTAAAGAAAAAGAAAATGAAAAAAAATATGATATTTCAAGAGCAGAACTTCATCTTCATACTTCTTTCTCTAAAAATGATGCCTTTATTACTCCTAAAGATATTGAAAAAGCATTTGATGAAAATAAACTTCATACTCTTGCAATAACAGACCATGGAGCAGTATTTGCTTTTGTTCCTTATATAAATAAACTTAAAGATAAATACAAAGGAACAGATAAAAAAATCATTCTTGGTTCTGAATTTTATTCAATAGACTATGAAGAATATCAAAATAGTCTATACAATAAACTTAATTCTTGTGATAAAGAATTAGAAGAACTTTCTCAAAATTCTAATGATGAAGAATTAGAAAATCTTAATAATTCATTACAAGATTTAAGAAAACAAAGAACAAAAGAACAAAACTTTATAAAAAGAAAAACTATTTCTGAAGAAGAAAGAGAAGAACATAAAGGAATACTAGAAGAAATACTTCAACAAATTTCTGATATAGAAGAAAATATCAAAGATATTAAATCAGCTTCAAAAGATAACGACTTAAGAAAAGTTGAAATTGAAAAAGAAAAAGAATATTTAAATTCTCAATTAGGCTGTATCAATGATATTGATAGAGACCATTTAACTGTTTTACTTAAATCTAAAGATACAGAGATAGATTATAGAGGAGAAAAAATAACTATAAATGAAGGATTAGTTACTCTTTATAAACTTATAACTATGTCTTATCAAAGATATTTCTCTGCTCCAACTTTAGAGAAATTCAAAAAACAAGGTAAAAGGCCAATGGTTCCTTACCATGAAATATTTAAACCAGAAGTAAGAAAACATTTTATTTTAACTTCTGCATGTGCATTTGGAAAACATATGAAATTAGCTATAGAAGGAAAATGGGATGAATTTAGAAAATGGATTCATAATTTAGACGCTGTAGAAATTCAACCATCTTGGAATAATAAATATATGGTTACTCATGAAGATTATCCAAATATTAATTCTATAGAAGATGTATATGCACTTCATAGAAAAATATATGAAGTATGTAAAGAAGAGGGAGTTCCATGTATTATAACATCTGATGCACATGTAAATGATAAAGAAGATAGAATATTTAGAGCAAAATTTAAAGAAGGTTATATCACATCAATAATAAAAAGGATTAATAAAAATAACGAATTGTCAAAAGAAAATTCTTCTGGAGATGATGATTTTTCTATAGAAACTCAACCTTTTATTATGTCTTATAATGATGTTATAGAAGACTATATTAAACAAGGATTTACTAATGAACAAATTCAAGAAATGTTAGACAATACTAATAAACTTGCTGATAAATGTTCTAATGCTTTTGATATAACTATTCTTCCAAAAAAATTATTCTTGCCAGATTTTCCTAATGTTAACGCTAAAGAAGAAGTTCCTAGAATTGTATGGGAAAATGCTATTAAAAAATGGAGCAAGGATGGAACTAAAGAAACAATTCATTCAATCATAAAAGAAAGAATAGAAAAAGAATTAACAGCAATAGCTAAAACTGGTTTTGAAGTTCTTTATATGATTGCTAGATGGTCTTGTTTAAAATCAAATGAACTTGGATATATAGTGGGTTCAAGGGGTTCAGCAGGTTCAATGATAACAACTTATTTAATGGAAATAGGAGAAAATAACCCTCTTCCACCACATTATTACTGTAAACATTGTCATCACGTAGAATTTGTAGATACTGAATTAGTAGGTTTAGACTTAGAAGATAAACAATGTCCAGAGTGCAATAATATAATGGAAGGAGATGGGTTGAATTTAGAATCAGAAACATTTTTAGGGTGGAATAACGTGAAGACCCCAGATATTGATTTAAATTTCTCAGAAGATGTTCAAACAATAGTTCATGAAGAATTAATAAAAATGTTTGGAGAAGATAATGCAATTAAGTCAGGAACTCAAGGCTTTTACCAACAAGATGCTTTAATAAAAGATATATTTAGTCATATACCTAACATTGATAAATTAGTTCAAACTGAAGAGTTTGATATTGACTATATGTCTAACGAAATACAAACTCTTAGAACTACAGGAAGTCATCCTGGTGGTATATTATTAAAACCAAAAGATATACCTTTTGAATATATAACTCCTCTTGTTAATATATCAGATAAAGAAAATGGAGCACCATCTAGTTTTACAGTATATCATTTTTTGGAAAATAATTATGTAAAAATTGATGCTCTTGGACATTCAGACCCTACTATGTTGAAAGAATTATCTGAAACAACTAATTTAGACTTTAAACAAATAAGATTTAATAATCCTACTTTATATAAATCTATATTAAATCCAGAAATATTAGGAATAACAGATAAATCTCAATTTCCATTTCCTGCAACAACACTAGGAATAACAGAAATGAATACTGATTTTGCAATGCAAATGTTATCAGAGTTAAAACCAAAAAATATTACAGACTTAATATATTTCGCTGGTTTTGCACACGGAACTTCTGTTTGGAACGGAAATATTCAAAGAGATTTGATTATGTCTGGAGAAAGAAAACTAAATGAAGTTGTTCCTGTAAGAGATATAATTTTTAAACAACTTACTAAAAAATATGGGTTTGAACCAGATGTAGCTTTTTCAATATCTGAATCTGTAAGAAAAGGTAAAGGCATAAAAAAATGGGAAACTGAATTAAGAAGTAAATGTCCTTATTGGTATCTTGAGATAATATCTAACATTAGCTATCTTTTTCCCGCAAGTCACTCAGCATCATATATGATTAATGCAATTAGGATCTTGCATTATAAAATATATTATCCACAACAATTCTATGCAGCTGCAATAAACAGATATGGAATTACAGACAATAATAACTCTACATTTGATTATATTAAATTTTTTAATAATATTAATAGCATTGAAGATTTACAAAGATTCCATTCACATATTAGTCATAGTACAGATAATCCAGCTAAAGAAAAATCTCAAAAAACTATTTCTAATATTCTTTGGGAAATGAAACTTAGAGGATTTCATATAGAAAAACCTGACTTTTCATCAAAAGCAGATAGATGTACACCTAGTAAAAAGAATAATAAAGTTATACTTTTGCCTTTACAAAGTATAAGTGGTGTAGGCCCATCAGCTGCATTAGATGCTTATGAAGGATATAAAGTATATGGAGATAAGCTGTTTGATATGTCTAAAGAAGAATTAGAAGAAATTAGAATAACAAGAGATGGAAAAGAAAAGAGAGCATTTGGAAAGAAATTTTTAGATGCTTACTTTGGAGAAAAGGCATAGTCCTTTTCTCTATAACATATAAAAAGGAAGTGATAAAAATAGGATTAATAGAAGATGAAAGTTTAGAATTTTTAACTAAAAAAGTTGAAGAACTAAAGAAACAATTGGAACAAGTAAATGCAGAAATCAAAAATCTAAAGAAAAATAATAAAACAGAAATTTATAAAAATTTATCCAGAAAATATTCTTCCAATATAATAAAAGTTTTATTAAATTTAAAATTATATAAAATGTATTTGGATGACATTGTTAATAGTAAAGAATATAACAATAATAAGTTGTGTGAAGATTGTGATATAAACAACAATGCTTATTATGATATTGAAAAAATTACTAAAAATTATTGTCCTTTTGCACCTATATGTGCAATAGAGGAAGATAAAGATTTTGATATAGATGAAATTATAAAAATATTAGAGGTGAAAAAATGAATTTTAATAAAAATTGTTGTGATGGAATATATAACTCAATAGATATACATTTCACAAGATTATGTGATAACAAATGTAGTTTTTGCATAGATAAAAAATATAATGGAATAAATAATGAAAAACCAAATGTAAAAGCTTTGGTTGATAAAATTGTAGAAATAAAAGATAAATATAATGACGTTTTATTTTTAGGTGGAGAGCCATGCTTATTTTTAGACGAGTTAATAGATTGTGCAAAACAGCTTAGAGAAAAAACAAATTTAAAATTATTCGTAACAACTTCTGTTCCTAAAGTTTGTTATGATAATAGAGAAAAATTTGAACAATTAATAGAATTATTAGATGGAATAAATATATCTGCACAACATAATAATCCAGAAATTGCAGATAAAATAAGAGGAACTGAATCTTTATATGATAGAAATAAGTTTTATAACTCTTTAAAGCATAAAGAAAAAATTAGAATAAATTTAAACATTGTAAAACCATATTTGCATACAAAAGAACAACTAACAGAATGTTTAAGCTTTTTTGATAAAATGGGATTTAATTCTATAAAATTATCAGAAATACAACATGGAGAAGAATTTTTTGTATCTTTTGAAAAAGTATTTGGAGTAAATTACGGAAGTCCTTATTATCATGGGTGCCAAAAATACATAGATATGGATAAATTAATAAAAGGATTTAAAACCCCTTTGTTATTAAAAAGAAGTTGTTTTTTATGTGAAGATACTTTAAAAGCTTCATTTAAGGATGGAATTAAAACAATATACAAAACATTTATAGATAATAAACCTAAAAATAATTATTGTGTTATTTATGGTAATGGCAAATTATCTAAAGGTTGGATATAAGATATAAAAGGAGGTGTTGTTGTGTATACAAAAATGTTAAGAAAAATAGTTAAAAATGGTTTACGTTTTTTTGGGCATTGCTCTGGTTCAAGTTATCCAAGCTCACCAGTTGGACATTGCTATTAACAAATCATTTTTGATAAACGGAGAAATATATATTCTCCGTTTGTTTATAATAATAAAAGGAGTTGAATAAAGAATATGAAAAAAGTAGCAAAAATAAAATGGACCAAAACTATGTTAGATGAACTTAAAAAAAGTGATAATTTAAAAGAATTTTGTTTTAAATATAAAATATCAAAAACTTCAGCATATACAAAAAAAAGAGAACTAGTGAAATTAGAAAATGAAACAACAATAAAAGAAGAAGTTAAAACTATAGAAATGCCAAAAAAATTAGAAAAACTTAATAATTTAATATTAGAATTTGATGATTTAATAAATAAAGGATATGCTTTTTATCTTCAAGAAAATAAAGATAAAATTCATAGCTTTGATAATAAAATATTAGATTATTTACATATATTAGAATTTGAATATGATAATTTAAAGCAAAAAGATTTATTAGACATATCATATAATTTAAACCTATTAAGAAAACAAAGAAGAGTATATAAAACAGAACTAGAATTTTTAGAAACTTATAAAATAGAAACTCAAAATTTCATAAACTTCATGAAAAATATAGAAACTTATGAAGGAGTAATAAAAAATAAAAAATATACAACAAGAGAATTAAAACAAGATGAGAAAAAAATATGTATATTAAACGAAAATGAAAAAAATGAATTAAAAAGATTAATAGAAGAAAATAAAAAATTAAAAGAAGAACAATTAAAAAATTCTAATTCAGAAATATTAGAAAGATTAATAAAATTAGAAAAATTTAATTTAAAAATGAATAGAAAATTAAAAAGAGAAAAGGGAGAAGAGGTTGCAATTGATAGATTAGATTCAAATTGGAGAACAGATTTTAACAAACTTGATGATTTAACTAGAAATGCTATACTATCTGAATGCTATGGAGCTTATAAAGGTTTACCAATAAAAGAAATCAAAGATTTTGATGTATGGGAAAAAATATTACCCGAAGCTCTAGTATCTAAAAAATATTTTTTAAAGGAGAATTAAAAATAGAAAATTTAATAGTAATAGCATTTTTAATATTATTGATAATTTTTTTATAAAAATTGACCGAATCTATATAAAACTATATAATTTAGCAAAAATAGATTCGGAGGTATATCAATGAAAAAAAGAATAGTACTAACAGCAGAAGAAAAAGCTCATTTATCAAAACTTATGATTAAAAAACTTAGAAAAATAAAAGATTTAAAAGTTTTGGATGATGCTTTTAATTGTATGCCAAGATTAGAAAAACAAAAAGCTCTATAAAAAGAGCTTTTTTTATTATTGAAAGGAGTTGATTTGATGAGATTTTCATATAATGATTTTGCTAGATTATATAAAATAAATTATTTAAAAAGAAAAAGTCCAAAACCAAAAACATTTGCAGAATCATTAAGAGATATAAGTGTTTTTATAGAAACATTGAAAGAAATAATAAAAGATAATAATTTTGAATCTTTAACTATCAATGGATTAGGAACTTTTAATAAAGCTGAAAATTTAATAATTGCAATACATCCAATTACACATAGGAAAATTAAACAAAAAAAGAATACTATAAATTTTATTCCTGACCAATTAGTAATAAAAGAATTAAATAAAAGGAAAGGATAGTGAGAAAAATGTTAATAAATAATTCTATACAAGAATTAATGGAAAGATTAAAACAAAGAACATTACAATATGCTCAAGAACAAGGAGTGGTATTAAATCCTAATGGTTTTGTACAATGCTTATTTCCAGACCATGATGACCACGATCCAAGTATGCATTGGTGGGAAGAAAATAATATATTTTTTTGTTTTAGTTGTATGAGATCGGCGGATATATTCACTTTAGCTAATATATTTGAAAATAAACCTTTAGCAGGTCCTGATTTTATAGAAGAAAATGTATTTTATTTAGCTAAAAAATATGGAGAACCATATGAACATCTTAGAAAAGATATGACACCAGAAGAACTAACAAGACAACAATATTTTAGAACAATGAAACTTTTTTCAGACTATGTAACTTCTCATAAAAATAATAAATATTTATTAGATAGGAACATAACAGAAGAAACAGCTAGAAAACTTAATATTGGAGGAGTTCAAGATTATAATGATTGCCTTAAAACATTAATTAATGCTGGTTGCTCTAAAAATATTATAGAAGAAATAGGTATACTTAATTATAAAGTAAATGATAAACAACTTATTATGATAATAAAAGATGAATATGGTAGACCAGTATCTTTTGTTTCTAGAAATATGGAATTTGTAAAAGGAGAATCTAAATTCCCAAAATATAATAATGGTTCTGAAACTATTATATTTAATAAATCTAAAATATTTTATTGTTGGTCTGATATAAAAAATAAATACAATCCTATTGAAACTTTAATTATTGTAGAGGGATATATAGATGCTATTACGGCATATGATAAAGGATATATAAATATAGTAGCATTAGGTTCAGCTAGTTTTACAGATGAACATATTAAAATTATTGAAAGAGATAATAGAATAAAAAATGTTGCTATTGCTCTAGATAATGATGATACTGGAAAATCAAGAATGAATTCTATGATAAATAGATTAAAAAATAATAAAACTACTAAAGAATATAAATTTGCAGTTTATAAAGAAGAAGGAAAAGATATAGATGAAATTCTTAATAGTATAGGTCATAAAGTTCCTTTAAATCATATATGGGATTTTTTAAGTATGTTTGATTACGAATTAAAAAATTTAAAAGAATCTTTAGGAGAAAATGCAGATGAATCAGCATTATTTGATAAGTTTGTTGGAATAATATCAAAAACAGAATCTCCAAAAGAAAGAGAAGAACAAGCAAGAAGTTTATCTAAATATCTTACTCAATATTCTTATAAAACTATATTAGATGAAGTTGAATATATAACTTCAGAAGAAAAAATTAGATATAAATCAGAAGTTGAATCTTTAGGAAAAAGAGCATTTAATGATATATCTAAAAATCCAGAATATGCTTTAGAAATAGCAGATACTTTCGTACAAGATATAAAAGAACTAAATACAAAATATAAAAAAATAGAAAAGAATATATTTGAAGAAGGAATAGAAGATTTAAACAAATTTGATAAAGATAAAATGAATTCTAATATTTATCAAATACACTTTGGTATACCTTGGTTAGACGATTTATCTTTAATGCCAGGTCATTCTGTAATATTAAGTAGTCTTGCTAATACAGGTAAGACAACAATGTTTCAACTACTAGCTAGAAATGTATCTCTTGATACAATAAACGGAACTATATTTTATGTATCAACAGATGATAGTGCTGAAAAAATATATGATAATATAATAGCTCAAATAGTAGGACTTCCTAGAGAATATTGTGCAAATCCATTTTTCCATAAACAATTTGGGTTAAATGGTACAAATCCACAAAAAGAATTTTTTTATAAACAATATTTAATAGGAAAATCAAAAATAGAAGAATTAATAAAAAATAATAAACTTATAGTTCTAGATGTTAAGAAAAAAATAGATAACTGGAATGGACTAAAAAAAATAGTTCAAAAAATATGTAATTATAAAGTTATGGAAAATATGTACAAAATTATGATAATTGACTCTGTAAACAAAATACAAGTTGATGGAATTAATAATGAGAATGAAACTGCAGGCTTCCTCTCTGCAAATATTAAAAAATTAGCAGAGAGAAATAAAATATTAATGTTCTTAAACTTTGAAGTTAATAAAATGAAAAACAATGCAAAAATGTCTCAGTATAATGTATCTGGATCTAAAAGAATGTTCTACGATTGTAATGTTTTAAGTTTCTTATATAATCCAACAAGAAACTTACAAGAATATGAAGGAACAGAAGAAGAGACTAAAATGAAATGGCAATTACAAATTAATGATATAACAACTATTTCTCAACCAATTTTATTTAGTATTCAAGAAAAAACTAAATGTGGTAATAATATAATGAATGCTAAACCATATTTTTATAAGTTAAATGAGTTTACAGCTCAATTAACTCCAATACCTTTGAATACAGAAGAACATTATAAATATTATAAAATTTGGATGAAAGAATGGAACGAAAAATATATAAATTCATAAAATTAAACGTAGGTTAATATACCTACGTTTTTTTATTTATAAAGGAGTTGAAAAATGAATAAAAAAGAATTGCATTTAACTATTCACATGAAAGGGAAGTTAAAAGGAATTTTAAGCATAAATACTAGCAGTCTTAAAAATCCATTTTGCAATAGCATAGGATGCAGACATTTGGCTAGAAAAGATAGAAAAAAGAAAACAATATGTGAGTATTGTTATGCAGAGAAAAACGAAAAATTAAGAAAACAATTAGAAGCATGTCTAGAACATAATACAGAAATGTTAACAACTAGAATATTAAAAGATGAAGAAATACCATTATTAAATAACGCATTTGTTAGATTTCATAGTTTTGGAGAACTAGTAAACGATATTCATGTACAAAATTTTTTAAATATAGCAAAAAAAAATCCTCAAACAATTTTTTGTTTAATGACTAAACGTTATAACTTAATTATGAAACATCCTAAGTTAAAAAACATAATTTATATAGCATCAAGTCCACTATTAAACACACCAATTCAAAACAAAACTGTTTTAGAATATTTCGATAAAACTTTTACGGTTTACGAACACGATAACGCATGCGTAAAGAAAATTAATATAAATTGTCATGGAAAAGATTGTATGAAATGCCAAAATTGTTACACAACAAAAGGTTCGAAAAATATCAATGAAATTTTAAGAAAGTAAAAAACATTATAAAATTATAAAACCATTATATGAAAGGAAGGGATTAAATGGCTAAATTATCAGCTATAGAAAAGAAAAACAAATTGTTTGAAATTTTAGAAGTAGAAAAAAAAATAGCAGAAAAAAGTGGCGAAGAACTACAAATCGGCGTACTTAAAGACTTCAAAATTTCTAATAGAGAAAATTATTTTTTAACAGGAATTTTAGGAATAGATTCGAACACTAATGGGTTTAAAAAAGGAACTTTTAATGTACTTTATGGAGCTGAAAGTTCTGGAAAATCAACTATTGCATTAGAAGCAGTCTCAGCATATCAACAAACAAATCCAGAATCTTATGTTCTTTATGTAGATACAGAACAAACAGTAGATGATGTGTTTCTAGATAGAATTCCTGGAATAAATAAAGAAAAAATAATTTTCTTTAAAGATATTAGAATGGAACACATCTTTGATAAAATAGATGAATTAACAAAAGCTGGAGTAATAGATTTTATAGTATTAGATTCGATAGATACTATGATACCTATGAAAGAAGAAGAAAAATCATTAGAAGATAGAGTGATGATGGATAAAGCTATGATTTTATCAAGAGCAATGGCAAAAATAAATGTAACTATGGCTCAAAAAGGAATAACAGTATTAATGATACAACAATTAAGAGTTAATTTTACTGGAATGATAGCAAAAACTAATGGTCGTTCAGGAGGAAATGCAGCTAAATTCTATCCTGCTACTGTTAACTTTTTATCTAAACAAAAAGCTCAAAATGATACTGAAAAAGATGATATTGAAGGACAAAAAGTTGTTAATCAATTTTGTAAAATAACTAATGAAAAATCTAAAATATCAGAACCATATAAAGAAACTTATACTTTTTTAAATACAGATAGAAGTAAAAAAAGTGGAGTTGCAAAGATGAGAGAATTATTTCACTATGCAACTGTATATGGATTAATAGAAACTAAAGGAGCTTGGTGCTATTACACAGATTTAGATACTGGAGAAATTATAAAAGTAAATGGAAAAGCTCAAATGCTTAATCTATTGGCTAAAGATATAGATTTATTTAGCAAGTTAAAATTTATGATTTATGGAAAAATACTTCCACCAGAATTATTAATAGTTAAATTTGATGAAATAAAAACGTTAATAGAAAAAGAAAATGCACTTATAAAGAAAAATAAAATAGATATTCTTACTGTTCAAAACAGAAAAGATTTAATATCAGAAAACGATTTATCTATTTTCTCTCTTCAAGACAAAGATATATTAGATATAATTTCAAAAGAAGAATATGAATTAGGATTATTTAATCTTAAATCTGATGAAGAAAAAGAAGAATATCTAAAACAAAAAAATGAAGAAGATAAAAAACAAAAATTAAAAAATTTAGAAATAGAATTAGTAGAAACTAAAACAGAAGAGTAATTTAAGGAGGAATATATATGTATAATAACTATGGAAAAAATAACGGAAATTATGGAAACAAAAATTTTGGTAATCAAGGACAACAAGGAAACAATAAACAAAAACAATCAGATGGTGGAATTTGGTTAGCTGTATCAAGAAAAGGACAACAATATTTTAGAATAAAAATAGGAGATCAATGGTACTCAGCATTTGCTAATAATTATAAAGAAAACAATCCAAAAGCACCAGATTATATTATTTTAAAATCTGATATGAATTTTAATGGAAATGGTGCTACTCAAAATACTAATCAAAACAATAATTACGCTGGGAATAATAATTTTGGAAATAACAAAACTATTCCTGCAAATAATTATGGAAATAATGGAAATAATTATGGAGCACAACCAAGTACACCTTATTCGAATTATGGAACACAATCAACTCAAAATAATAATACAGTAAATAATAATGTAAATGAAGAAGATATTAAAAATGCTTATTATGATGCATATAGCAAACAAGCAAAAGCTCAATTTGAAGAAGTTGATTCAATTCCAGATTTACCAACTTCAGAAACTTCATTTCCACAATTTTAAAAAAAGCCGTCATTAGACGGCTATATATTTAATTGATGAAAGAAGGTGATAAAAATAAAGAATGTTATTCTTATAATATTTAGTACTAATGAAATAGTTACAAAAGAAATAATACATAATGCAGATGGATTAAAACAACGTTTTTGTGATATAGTTACTTCTGATGAAGTATTAAAAAATCAAAAAATGTTAATTAATTATAAAGCTATTATAGATTGTACAGTAAATAATATATTTTATAATTCAAACTTAAAAATGAAAAACGGAAGAGAAATTACAGAACAAAATTATACATATTTAAAAACTGTAAGTAATAAATTTATAATAAAAGCTCCAAATACATCTTGCTTAACATCAACATATTTTAACAAAAGTAAACAAATATTAGAATCTTATCAAAAAGACTATAATACCTTTTTATCAATAATAAATTTTATATCATCAAAAATACCAGAACTAAAAAATATATATAATTTTGAAAAAGCAATAGAACCAGAAAATGGATTGATACTAAACATGGAATTAAATTCGATTAATTCTAATCAAAAAGTATATAAGTTAGTAAAAAAACTACCAATTTCACAAAATCAAAATAATAATATAGAATATATTACTTATGATGATATTTTTATTCTAAATGAGTTGAAAAATATCATTGATAATATAAAGTAAAAGGGTGGTATTGTGAAAAAGAAAAAAATTATGAGCAAAATGGTAAGAGCAGGAAACAAAAATCATGAATATTTAGATAATTTGATAACATTGTCTAAAAGTAATAATGATGTTTATACTGGATGTACAGATTATCTGTTTTTTAAAATTTTAAATTTAGAACCAATAGAATATTTTAATTTAACAGAAGTAGAATATCAAGAACCAATAACAGATGAAGAAATAGATTTCTATCAAGAAGATTATATTAATTTTGAAACTAAAAATAATTTTAGTGATAAAATTAAAAATAATTTAAAAACAATAGAAAATTTTGCTAGAAAAGTAGCATTAAAAGAAAAAATAATAAAAGAAGTAATAAAAGGAAAATATATAGAAGCATCAAACAAATATGATTCTAAATTTATTAACACTTGTATTTATAAATTTTATGCACAAAAATAAAGGAGAAAAAAATGAAAATAGAAGAAATAATCAGTAATAAAAATGATAAAAAAATAGTTAGAATACCAATGAATTTAATAGAAATAAACATGAATATAAATCCAAGAAGTGAACTTATACAAGATACTATTGATAAACTAGTAGATTCTGGAGAGTTTCCAGAAATACATCTTGGATATGTAGATGGAAATTTAATAATAATAGATGGATATCATAGATATTCTGCTGCACAAAGATTAGAAATGGAAGAAATTTTAGCATATGTAACAGCATATAATAATATAGAAGATGCAAAACTAGATGCTTTTAAAGAAAATGTAAACCATGGTGTTAAACTTGGAGAATTTGATATAGCAAAATGGTTATATGAAAACTATATTGACTCTATGAAAAAGAATTCTTTAATAACAATTAGAGAATTCACTAACAAATGTGGAGCACCTGAAAGACGTGGTGGAGCTTTATATAAATGGTATTTAATACATAAAGGAATACTTGAGGATAATGAATTAGAAATAACAAGACTTTATGATATGGAAGAATATTATTCAATGGTTGTCTTTGAAAAAGAAATTGTTGGAGACATATCAGAAGATTTCAAAATTAGATTTAAAAATTTCTATAATAAATATAAAAATTTAAACAGAAGTGAATTGAGAAAAGCTATAAACTGGTATAAAGAAGGAAAAGATTACGAAGAAGAATTAGAAAAAGAAAAAGAAGAAATGAGAAGAGAAGAAGAACTTGTTGAGCAAATGGAAGAAAGAGATAGAAAAGAATGGTTTGACGGATTTGATCCAATAGGTTCTGATGCAATAGATAGAAGTGGTATAGCTGATTATTCATCTAGAGAAACTCAAGAAACTAATAAAGAAATAGAAAGATTAATGAATGAACATAAAGATATAAAAGAAGAAATAGAAAATACTGTTGAAGAACAAGCTATAGAAGAAAAGAAAATAATGGCAGACAAATTATTAGATAACTTATCTAAAACTCTAATGTCTTTAACTTTATTTAATGCAAAAGGAAAAATTCATTTTAGTCAAGACAATGTAAATACTTTAAAAGATATAAAAAACAGAATAGATGAATTATTAGATGTTGTTAAACCTGAAGATTTAGGGGAAATGTTATAATGATTTCTCGTGGCCAAAAACATATGAAACAACTACTATCAGTTGTTTCAAAAATTTATAATGTACCACTATTTGAAGAAATTAAAGAGGGAAATAAAAGATATGACTTTTATTTCCCTACTAACCCGCCTTTAATTTTTGAAGTCAACGGAAAGCAACATAAATATAATCAAGCAGATGGTTTTTTCTTTAAAACAACAGAAGCATTATTAAAATACAAAAAAAATGACTTAGAAAGAAAAGTTTATAACAAAACTGGAAGTATTTTATTATTAGAATTTGATGATGATGAATTCCCATCATTAAATGAAATATTAAAAACATTGGAAGAACATAATGCTATAAAAATTTTAGAAAAAGGAGTTGATACCTCTAATGCCTACTACGAATCTTATAGATATAATAAAGAGCAAGAAGCAAGAAGAAAAGAACAGGCTAGAGAATTTAGAAAAAAAATATCAAAACAAAGAAATGATTTTAGGAATAGATTTAAGTAAATCAAAACCTGGTATAGCAATTGTAAATTTAAAACAAAAAAAAGTTATTATAACAGATGATTATCCAAATAAAGAAAAAGATACATATATGAGATTTTTAGAAATAAAATATTGGCTAGAATCAATTATTAAAACTTTTAAACCAGGTGCAATCATGATTGAAAAAGAATTTATAAAATCTACTAGATTTGGTTCTAATGCAACTATCCCTCTTCTAAAATTACATGGATTTATATATTATGTAGTAAAAAGTTTTGGAATACCTATGTATGAAATACTTCCATCATCATCAAGGGCATTCTTAAAAATTAAACCAAATACAAAAGAACAAGCTTTTGAATATGTAAAAAAAAATTTCGAGGAACTAAAATTAACTGATTTTAAACAAGATAATGATAAAGCTGATGCTATAATAATAGCTTTAAATTATTTGAATGATAAAAAAGTAGAACTTTAATTATTTGAAAGGATTTTAAAATATGGAAAGATATAGAAATATGTTATTTTCTAAAAAAATAATTAATGATATTGATGGATTTACTGGAAAATATAAAATTTTAAGTAATGATTCAAATCATGAAAAAATTTCATTAATATTACCATATGGAGAACCTAATGGAAAAAAATATTATGCTAATAATATAGATACACTTTTTCAGGCAGCAAAAATATCAATAGATGAAGAAACTCAAAGAGAAGATATAATAAAATCTAATGACTCAAAAGTAGCTCGTTATTTAGGCAATAGATATGTAATGAGAAAAGATTGGGAAGATATTAAAGAAAACGTAATGAAAGAACTTTTAATACAAAAATTTAAAGTTTCAAATGAGTTTAGAAACATTTTGTTGAACATTGAAAAAGGAAAAATTTTAGTAAATTTTAACGATGATAATGAAACTTATTGGGGAGTATCAAAAAATACATTGACTGGAAAAAATAGATTAGGTATATTATTAATGGAATTAAAAGAAACAAAAACAAAAAAATAGAGAGTTAAAAGCTCTCTATTTTTATTAAAAAGAAAGGATGTGATTAAATATATGGAAAATAATATTTTAACTCAAATTTATAATGACCAAAAAATAACTGAAAAAAAAACATTATTTGAATATGTAAAAATATTATGTGACGAAGAAATGAATACTATTAATAATAAATTAAAAGAAGAAAAATATAAAAATGCTGAAGATGATAGATATTTAGATGAGAATAAAATATTTAAAGCTAATGAATTTAGTTATTGTTTTGATGGAAAAGATTTATTAAGAGTAGGTAATTGTATAAGAAAACTTTTTTTTCAAATTAATAATACAATAGGTTTGCCTAGGGAAATAGAGGAAAAAGAATTATATGAAAGAAATAAATTAATTATAAATCAATGGGTTGATAAATTATCATTTTTAAAAATTTATGAAGAACCAAAAAATGAAATAATAGAACAATTTAATATACAAATTCAATCAACCGAAAATGGTTTTATATATGATCCATCAAAAAATATAAAATATGCTCTTATGATAAAACCAGTTAATGATACATCATTTTCAATATTAAATACAATATGGCCACAAAGTTTAGAACCAACAATTTTACCAATACATATACCAGAAGTTATTTTAAATTTATTAATTTTAAAAAAACCTATAAAAGTTTTATATGTTGGAAAAAATAATTGTGGTAAAATTCAAGAATTCAATATAGGAATATCAAAACAAAAATTAACAATAAATAGAGTGGTGCAAGACCATATAGATATAAATTATATTTTTGAAGATTTAAAAGAAACGTCTTTTGCTTTTACTAACAATGTTATACCACCTCAAAAATATAAAGAAGTTATAATAGACCCAGCAGATGCATATAAATTATCTGAATTAAACATAGTTAATAATAAAGAATCAGCATTATTGGCTAATGGAAAACCATACAGATATTGGCAATGCAATGATTGTAGATACAAAAATACTTGTAATTCAATTTCTAAAGATTGGACTAAAATAGATAATATTTAAAAGGAAAATATGAATTATACAAAAGAGCAATTAGAAATAATAAAATCTACAAAACAAAACTTTTCAGTAAATGCAGGGCCTGGTATGGGTAAAACACATACATTGTTAGGTATAGCACAATATAATAATAGTAACACAAAAATTTTATGTTTTAACAAAATGATACAAATGGAACTATTAGAAAAAATAAAAAAACTAAATAGAAATAATATTTCAGCATTAACGTTTCATGGGATGGCATATGAATATTTTGGAAGAAGTAATTTAAGATTTAATCATGTTGAGAATGGAATTATAAAACAACATTTTGTAAACTTTAACTTTAGAGATTTTAATGAGCCATTAGATTTTTTTTCAATGATTAAAATTTTAAAAATATTAAAAGAAAAAAAATTATTAGAAGAATATGATAGAAATGATAATTATATAAAAAAATTAGTAAATTATTTTGATGAATTTTGCAAAAGTGATTTATATCCAAAGGATTTTAAAGAACTTTTTTATAAAGATTTTAAAGACGACGAATTTAAAAAAATTTTTAATAATGATACTAAGGCGATTACAAATTATATTATATTCGATGAAACAGCTCCAATGTTTCATAATTTTTATATTAAGTATTTTCAATTATATTTAATGCAGGGTAGAATAAGGTACTCAACTCCAATTTTACTTATAGATGAATATCAAGATGTAAGTAAATGTTATCAATCGATTATAGATTGTATAAATGCAGGAAAAGTGATAAAAGTAGGAGATACATTGCAAAAAATTTATGGATATAACGGGGCAAATGGGATGAATGGTTTTGATTACAAATTAAGTCAAAGTTTTAGAATAGGATATAATAATTCTAAATTAGCAAATAAAATAATAAATGTTTTACTAAAAACAAATGACTTTGATTTTATAGGCGTAAATAAAAATCAAAAAATAGTTGAGGAATTAAATACTATTGATAAAACTATTATTTTTAGAACAAATAAAAAATTATTAAAAAGATTGATATATGAAACTATAAAAAATAATCAAAAATGTAGTATTAGTGAAGGACTTTATAAAGATTTAAATAATATATTAAATTTAACATCAGTAAAAGAAAATAAAATTTATTGTTGGTATAGAGGAATAAAATTTACTAGCCAAGAAATGATAAAAGATTATGCGAATAGAACTGATAATGAAATTTTAAAAAAAACAATTATGTTTTTGGATTTGTATAAAGAAAAAACATATGAAATATTATATAAAGTTAGAAATATGACTACTACTAATGAAAAACAATTAAATACATTACATTTAGTTACAGCACACAGATGTAAAGGTATGGAATTTGAAAATGTTGAAATTGCAGATGATTTTCCAACAATTCAAAATTTAACAGAAATGAAAATGAAAGGAGAACCATTTGAAGATGAATTATATGTATTATATGTAGCTATAACAAGATCGTTCGGAAAATTGAAATTAAATAATGATTTGTATACTTTTTATAAAAGGTGGTGTAAATAATGTTATATGGAAATAAAATGTTTGAAATAGTATTAAATGAATATGCTGGTAGTAATCCAAATTTAAAAGCTATTACAAATTTAATACAACAATATGAAAGCAAAATAAGAAATAAAACACAATTACAAGATGTAGGTAAAACAAAACAATATATAGAAGCTTTAAATGATTCTTTATCATATATAGAATATGCAGATAGCATATGTTCTTGGACCGATCAAATAATGATGATAGTAAAATTTAAAAAAGATTTAGTACAAAAGAGATATGAATTAGAATTATTAAAAACACAAAAACAAATAGAATTATTACAAGAGATACAAGAATGTACATCAAAAACAGAAAAAGAAAAATTAAGAACAAAAATATTAAAAGACCAAACTATAAAAACTGAGCATGAATTAGATGATGTTAAAAATCATTTAGAATTCTGTAAAATTTTTATAGAAGATGCAAGAAGAACTAGAGAATATGTTTATGCTTATTATCAAGCAATTAAGCGTATGGGTGAAGGAATGTAAGGAGGAATAATGTTAGAAATATCAAACGAAAGAATTTATGGACTAGAAGAAAGTATAGTAGCAAGTGGCTATCCAATGTTAAGTAAATCTTATACAAATGGAGAGTTTGAAGATAAATCCACAGATATAAATTCTATTATTTTTTTTGATGGAGGAAGTGAAACAGATTTAACTTGGGCTGACAAAAGAATTAAAACAGCTAAAAATTTAGGAAACACACCATTAGGAGAAGGACATTCTAATTATTTAAAAGGAATAGTAGTTCAATTTGATGTTAGATATCCTGTTTATTGGACTCCACAATTCCAAAGATATAACTTTGCAGATATAGTTAGTTCAATGTCAAGTATGCATAGAATAACTAAAATGAACTTAGATGAATCTATGAATGAATATGTTTTGCCACAAATAATAGATGATTTAAAAGAAATGATAAAATTATATAATAAAGCATTATCGAAAGGACAAAGCAATATATTTAAGCAAACAATTTTTATTTCTAATTTGATTCAAAAAACGTACTTCTTTTTATCGAAAGATGAATTGATTACAAAAAATCAAATTCTTAAAGAAGAACAACTAAAAGTAGAAGAAATTTCCATTGAAGATTTATATATGACAATAATTTCAAACTGTCCACAAGGTCTTGAAAAAACTATGAGAGTATCAACTAACTATCTTCAATTAAAAACTATATATCTTCAAAGAAAAAACCATAAGCTTAAAGATTGGAAAGTTTTTTGCGATTGGTGTTTAACTTTACCTTATTTTAAAGAATTATGTTTAGGTGATAAATAATGAAAACTTGGGAAATAATAGAAACAGTATTAAAAAAACCATTAGAAGAAATAGTAGATATTACAACTGGAAATTGGAAATGTTCAGTATGTAAATCTAAAAAAAAATACTTTTCAAAAGAAAGTATCTTATCAGCATTAAAAGAAAAATTAGAAGAGGGATAATTCCCTCTTCTTGGAAAATAAAACAAAGGAAGTGATATTATGGGTTAGATCAATTTATGTTTAAAATAAAAAATAATAGAACTATAAAAGAAATAAACAAAATTGAAAATGATTATAGTAATAATAAAATAAGCGAAGAAGAATATAATGAATTTATTAAAGAATTCAAAGAAGTTGGATATTGGAGAAAAAATTGGGAATTAAATGATTATATTCAAAATAATATATGGAGAAAACAAATAGATTATAATCCAGATATAGAATTTAATTGTATCTATGTAGAATTAAGTATAAAAGACTTAAATGATATGAAATCATATTTTAAAAAAGATAAATATATATTGGAAATAATAAATGATATACTAGATAGATTGAAAGAAGAAGAAAGAATTTTATATTTTGGATATTATTAATAAGTCAAAAGATTTTCATAGTCTTTTGACTTTTTTTTTGGTTGATATATAATAATCAAACCAAGAAAAATAAACGAGGTGAAAATTATGAAAATTATAAAAAGAAACGGAACAGAAGCTGATTTTAATATAGATAAAATCAGTATAGCCGTAAATAAAGCTATAAAAGAAACAACGAAAAAAGATGATGAAAAATTAGCAAAAACAGTAGCTAATATAGTATCAACACAATGTTATGACAAAATAGGAGTAGAAGAAATACAAGATTTAGTAGTTAAAACATTATTAGGTTTAGGTAAAACTGAAATAGCTACTAAATATATAGAATATAGAGCAACACAAGCATATAAAAGAAGTATAGGACTTCAAAAGTTATATAACAAAATGGGAGATATAGTTAAATTCGGAGATGACGAAAACTCAAATAAAAATTATAAACTTCCATCAGTAGCGAGAGATACAATAGCAGGAGAATATTTTAGAGCAAATACATTTAGAATAATAGACCCAGAATTGGCTGAAGCTCATAGAACCAAAGCAATTCATTGGCACGATTCAGATGTCGATGAAGAACTTACAAACTGTTGCTTAATCAACATAGAAAATATGCTAGACAATGGTACTAGAGTAACAAACACAGATATAGAAACTCCAAAATCTGTTGGAACAGCAATGAATATAGCTATGCAAATAATGGCAAGTGTAAGTTCTCAACAATATGGAGGAAACTCTATACCTAACTTTAACGAAGTATTTGCCAAATATGCAAAGAAAAACTTTGTTAAAAACTTCAATGATTACTTTGAATTTTTATATGAAAAACCTTATGACGATACATTAGAGCTTGATTCTGCCAACGAAGAATTAAAAGCTAAATACTCAAAAGTATTTGAAAAAGTTATCAAAAAAACAGCGAAAGAAATTTATGATGCTTGTCAATTATTCGAGTACCAAACAAACTCAATACTAGGTTCAGCATCACAAACACCTTTCTCAACAATAACATTTAATGTACCTACTTCTTGGGAATCTGAACAAATAATTCTAGCTTATCTAAAAGTTAGACAAACAGGTTTAGGAGCTTTAAAAATCCCTGCAATCTTCCCAAAACTATCTTATATAGTTGTTGACGGATATAACTTAAAAGAGGGAGATAAATATTTCTACATCACAAAAGAAGTATCTAAATGTATAGCTCATACATACTATCCAGATATTTTATTCTACTCAAAAGAAGATTATGATGCTGGAAAATATTATGCAAGAATGGGTTGCAGAAGTAGAGTTAATCACGAATACCAAGAAGATGGAAAATACCAACAATATGGAAGATTTAACTTTGGAGTTGTTACTTTAAATTTACCACAAATAGCTTTAAAAGCATTAAGAAAATCTAAAAATCATGAAGAAAGAATTTATAATTTCTTTGAAGAATTAGAAACATTTGGATATAACATTATGAAAAAAGGTATAATTCAAAGATATGAAAATGTTAGAAAGTTAAAAGCTAAAAAAGCTCCTATTCTTTTTCAATATGGTGCTATTGCAAGGTTAGAACCAGAAGAGACAATAGAAAAACTTCTAAAAACAGATAGAGCGTCAGTTTCTTATGGATTTTTAGGAATAGACGATTGTGTAAGAATATTAATGAATAATAAAGAAAATATTTCTACAAAAATAGGAAGAGCTCTTGGATTAGATATTATGAAAACAATAAATGAACAAGCTAATAAAATGAAGAAAGAAACTGGTTTACCAGTATCAGTTTATGGAACTCCAGCAGAAGCTTCTATTCATACATTATGGCAAGAAGATAGAAAAAACTTTGATGATGTTATGCCTCAATGGTTAAAAGAAAGAGAATATTATACAAACTCTTTCCATTTCTCATCTGAACTTCCAATAGATTCTTTTGAAAAAATAGAAATAGAATCTAAATTTATACCATACTGTAATGGCGGAAATATTTCTTATGTAGAAAATTCTGGAAAAGCTATAAACAATGAAGCTATTATAGAATTAATTCAACACGCTCATAAGTGTGGAACTCAATATTTCGCTGTTAATACAATATCTGATGTATGTTACAAATGTGGTTACACAGGAGAAATAACTTATTTAGAAAATGAAGCTAAATATGTATGCCCTCATTGTGGAAATACAGATGGAAGAGAAATGAAAGTACAACGTAGATGTTGCGGTTATATATCCAATTACAATATTACTCATGGAGTAAAAGGACGTATGAAAGAAATAACTCATAGAGCAAAACACTTCTAAACATAGGAGGTTTTTTATGAAAGTTATTAGTATAGTATATAATGACCCAGTGAACTCAATCACTGGGTTCACTACAACAATATATATATCTGGTTGTCCTCATCATTGTAAAGGTTGTTTTTCTCCTCAAACTTGGGATTATAATGCTGGTCAAGAATATACTGTACAAGAGTTATATGATTTATTTTTAAATTCAAAAAATAAAAATATAACTTTTTTAGGAGGAGACCCTTTAAATCATATATATAGAAATGAAACTATTGAATTAATAAAACTATTAAAAGAAAATACAAATAAAACTATCTATCTATGGACTGGATATTTAAAAGAAGAAGTAGAGCGATGGTTAGATGTTTCTTTAATAGATTATTTAATAGAAGGTCCATTTATATTAGAACAAAAAGATATAAGACTTAATTTAAGAGGAAGTAAAAACCAGAGAATATTTAAAAATGGACTAGATATAACAAAAGAAATAGATAGTATAAAATAAAAAAGAGGGCTTTAATTAGCCTTCTTTGCTTATAAAAAGGAGAAAAATTTAATTGATAATAGAAATAGTAAAAAATACTTTGGTAAAAACATATAAAGATTTACAAATAATTATATTTTTTCGCCTTATGTATTGGGCTAGTAATGATTATAAAAAAGTATTTATATCAGAACTTGATAAAAAAATAGCAATTTGGTTTTTTATAGCAATTTTTATATTAAATTTATTAACTGCCACTATAAATCAAATAATTTTAAAAAAAGAACAAGAAAAAAATAATAATGATAAAAAAGATGTTGAAGACGGCTTTACAAAATATAACTAAAAAATAAAATAAGGAGTGATTAGAAATGACAAAATTAAGATTAATAGCACTTTATAAAGAATTAGAAGAAATGAATTATTATCCAGAATATTTAAATTTAGAATTTAAAGATATAGATATGATAGTAGGAGTAAAAATAAACTTTAGATTATCTATAGAAGAAAAAGAAATGTTAAAAGAAAAATTAGGAAATTTAGATTTTTTTGAATTAAGAGCAAAAGACGATGAAAAATATTTAATAACAGATATAGGAAGAAAAATTAGAGTTGGTTTTGATGGAATTTTTATTACTGATGATGGAGAATTAGATATAAAAGATAATGAAGAATTAGAAATAAAAGATTATGGATATATAGATGATTTAGATGATTTAGATGAATGGTTTAAATAAAAGGAGATATTATGAAAGATGTAAAATGTTTTAGAGAAAAATTAATAAAAAGTTTAATGTCAGAAAATCCAAAGGAAGAAATAAATAAAATATTATTATTAATAAAAGAATATATTCCAGAATGGATCGAGACTTGTGGATTTGAACAAAGAAATAAACATCATTGCTATACAGTTGCAGAGCATATATTAAGAAGTATTGAATGTGTTTTACCAGACGAAATAGTAAGACTTGCTTTATTTTTTCATGATATAGGAAAACCTAAATGTTTTACATTAGACGAAAATGGACAAGGACATTTTTATGGACATGAAAAAATATCAGCAGATATGACAAAAGAAATAATGGAAAGATTAGAATTTGATGAAGAAACTATAGAAAGAGTATATAAATTAGTTAGATATCATTTATTTTATCGTTCTCAGATAGATATATATTATGTACAAAAAATGATAAATCGTCTTGGAAAAGATGATATGTTAAAATTTTTCAAAGTAATAGAAGCTGACAAAATAGCACACAATCCACCATATGACTTTGATGGAATAGATAAAATGAAAAAACTTTATTACGCTTTAGTATAAAAGGAGATGATTAGATGAAAATAGGAGATAAATTTAAATTAGAAGCTTTTAAAGATATAGAATGGACAGTTATAAAAGAGTTTAAAGTAAAAGAAAATAATTTATATCTTATAGAACCAAACTCTTTTAAAAATACAAACATGATGATAGTAAACGAAGATAAATCACCAGTAGTTCTTGATTATTATAAAGAAATGGGAAAACCTGAACTATTAAAAGAAATTAAAATAGATTTATATCAATACTATAAACATCCTTGTGGAGATTGTGCTTATTATGGAGTAAAAGAATGTATGGATAATATGGAAGATTGTGATTATGTTGATAGCGATGCAATTATAACAGAAAAAGATATAGAAAGTTTTTATAAATAAAGGAGGAAAAATATGAGTTATTATGTGTTGTCAGAAGATGATATTAAAAATATATTAAAAGATGGAAAATTTAATAAAGGTGATTATGCTTATCAGTTATCTATTGGACATTGGATAGCTGGAGATATTGTAGAAAATTATAGTCTATGTTTAGATGAAGAAGATTTAAAAAAATGGGAAGAAACATATAAAAAAGATAAAGTTAAAATATTGGAAAAAATATATGAAGATTTTTATTTATATGATCGTGGATGTGAATATATAGAAGAAGATTTAGAAGAACATTTTTTAGAATTTGCATCAGATATCATTAATAACAAGGAGAAATAATAATGCTATTAATAGATTATTTATATAGTATAGGGCATGAAGATTTTGTAGATAAAATGGAAGAATGGAACAAACTAATTAGTAATGGAGACGTTCATGTAGAAAAAACTGAAATAGATATGAAAGAATGGTTTTTAGAAGATTATTCTTTAAGAGAGGTAATAGAAATATTAGAAGAGAGAAAAAATACTGATTATGGATGTTGGGATTATATAGAAGATTTAGATTTATGGGTATATAAATATTAATCAAGAAAAAAAGGAAGTGGATTAGATGGAAAATAATTTAATATTAGTTGAAAATTCAACACCAGATAATATATTAAATACACAAATAACATTAGGAACTATTAATTTTGATGTTGATTCAGTAAAAGAAAAAGTTGGAGAATTTCTTTCTAAATATAATGGGCTAATAATACAACAAGAAGATGTAAAACAAATTAAAAGTGAAATAGCTTTTCTTAGAAAACAAAAAGAACTTATAAACAAAAACAGAATAAAATTATCTAGAGAATTTGATATCCCTTTAGTTCAATATAAAACTGATTGTGATGGAATTATAGATTTAATAGAAGAATCTATTAATGAATTGAATTCTCAAGTATTTTCATTTGAACAAAAAGAAAAAGAAGAAAAAAGAAAAGAAGTATTAGAATTAATAGAAAAATACAGCAAACTTTATCATATAGAAAATTATCAAGATTTCGAATTTGAATGTAAAGAACAATATTTAAATAAAACAATGACTATTAAAAAAATAGAAAATGATTTGTTAACTCAATTAGAAGAACATAAAAATTTTTTACAAATGGAAAAGTTAATAACAGAAAATGAAAAAACGAAAAAGAAATTATTAGAAACAACAATTATAAAATATAACCAACAATATAATTTAAAATCCCCTCTTCTATATACAGAGTATGAATCTATGATAGAAAATATAAATATATCAGAAATAGATGAACAAATATCAATATTGGCAAAAAAACAATATGATAAAGAAAATACAATTATTAAAGAAGATAAAGATGAAGAAACAAAAATTGAAAAAATAAAAATACAAAATAAAAAAGAAATATTTTTAAAATTAAATATAACAGATAACCAATTAAAAACATTAACTGCTTTCTTAGAAAATAATAATTTTGATTATGAATTTGAATTTAATCAAAAATTTGACACTAAAATTGAAATTATAGCTTAATTAGTATATCATCTAATTACTATTTTAATAGAAGGGGTGAATAATATGGGTTGTAAAAGAAAAAAGAAAAAATAATTATTAAAGAGTAGACTTGTTCTACTCTTTTTGAATTTAAATTAATAATAAGGAAGTGATAAAATTGAAAAAATGTAAACATTTTGAAATTTACGAAATTGTATGCCCTCACATATATGAAGAATATGGAGAACAAGCATGGCAATTCGTACCTCAATGGATGGCAGAAACTCTAGATAAATTAAGAGAATTTTTTAATGCACCTATTACTGTAAATAATTACCACTGGGGGGGAAACTTAAGTCAAAGAGGAATTAGATGTATTAAATGTAGACTAGTACAAGACAGATTAAAAACTGGAGCAATATATGCATCTCCGCACTATACATTCCAAGCATTAGACTTTAATGTAAAAGGAATGACTGCAAAAGAAGTATATCAAACTATACTAGATAATCAAAAAGAATTTAAACATATTAAAAGAATGGAGAATATAGAATATACTCCTAGTTGGACCCATATAGATACTAAACCTACTGGTCAAAATAAAATTTATATATTTAATCCATAACTATCAATTATAAAAATTACACAAAATAATACAACAAAAAAGGAAAGAGGTTATAAAAATTGAAAAGAATTAAAGAGGTTAAAATTACAGAAAGTTTTTTTAATAATGATTTAGAAAAATTTAAAATAGAATGTTATCTTATGCAAAAAAGAATAGCTAAAATATTGGATAGAACTATAACTATTAGTAAAATAACAATAAAATATGATTCTCAAAATAGATTAGAAATTTCTTTAGAAACTTTAAAAGGGGAAAAGTTTATAGGATTTAATCTAAAAAATAAACATATAAAAGAAATTATAAATATTTTAGAAACAGAAGTTAAAAGTGAAGATTCTATAAAAATAAGTAAAATATTAACTAATGAAATTCTAAGTATTAATGAAAAAGAGGAGTTACAATGAAAAAAATTATATGTATAATGGGAAAAAGCGGAAGTGGAAAATCTACAATAATAGATAATGTATATAGTAAAAATAAAGATTTATTTTACCCTATAACATCATTTACTACAAGAGCACCAAGAAATGAAGAGGATTTAAAAACTCATATTTTTGTAGATGATATTTTTTATGAAAATCATAAAGATCAAGCTATAGCAATGTACCATAGTAATCATGGATATCATTCCTGGGTAGATGATAGTGCTTTCAAAGATAAAAAAATAAATCTTTATGCAATAGATCCAAATGAATTTATAAAATTTTATAAAAAATATAATAATCGTTATAAAATTTATGGAATTTATTTATATGTTGATGAAGAAGAGAGAAAAAAAAGACTTAAGAAAAGAGGTCAAAACAATTACTATTCACAAGAAGAACATTTATCATTAGATATATTAAAAAAGTCTTGCTT
>NFZC01010796.1_pt1 | contig 31542 bp, 48 predicted proteins | sample 1095391 | NCBI WGS metagenome assembly NFZC01 (sample SAMN03609890, study PRJNA323583) | gut metagenome | isolation source: feces | host: Rattus norvegicus | place: Denmark: Riget | collected 2013
CTGTGGCATTAGTACACCAATTACTCTATCTTTGCCAAGTGCTTCTACACAAAGAGCAGCTACAACAGAACTATCTTTTCCACCAGAAATACCTACAACAGCATTACATCCATTACCGTTTTTTTCAAACCAATCACGAATCCAATTTACAACTTTATTTGTTACTTTTGCTACATCAAAACTTTTCATTTTCAATTCCTCCCTTACCTTCATAAGAATTTTTCCTAATCGGTTCTCACCGATACCATCAACTTTTCCCCAAATTTTATCGCCCCAAGTATTACCTTCAACAAGCTCTTCTGTGCCTGTAGCAATAAGTTCTTTCATCAAAAGCGGATTTCTTTTAAACTTATCCAAGCAAATCTCATACATAACCTGATTTTTTACTTCTTCCCAATCAGGTCTTAACTTAATCTGTCTGCCAAGTTTTTTTGCTTCTGAAGGACTAAGTTTTACAAACTGTAATCTTTCTTCTATAGACAATGTTTTAGCTGCCTGAAATGCTGCTTCATTGTTTTCAAATATAAGTCCATCATATTCCACAATAGCAGGATAAAAATTACTCAGGAAAAAATATTTATTTTTAAATGTATCAATCATCCTAAATCATACCTCCAAATTTCAACATCAACTCCTGAATGTCCAAATACATTTTTGATAATTCGTTCAACATCTTCCCATTTTGCACCACCTCTAAAACTTCCAATACGATATGGAACTGCTACGGTAGCACCAATAGATTTTGCTTTCCCACAAATATCTACAAAAGCTTTTTCCATTGCTTTAAGGTTTGTTTGCTGGACACCCATACCAAAATTATCCTGTCCAAACAAATTAACAATGTACTGATATTCTTTATCATAAGCATCTACATAAGTATTTTTCATGGTATCAACTAAACCAATCGCCCATGTTTCTGTAGGAACATACTGAGCTGTTCCAAGCGGTTCAATTTTATATTTCTTACAATACTTCAGATATTTCAGATACTCTTTTTCTACATGAGGAAAACGTTCTGCTACCTGTGCTGCTACACCTGAACCCATTACTCCCTGACAATTAACCTGATGTACAATAAAATTTGCTTTTGAATCAAAGATGTTACCATTAATATTTTTAATCATTGTTTTATTATCCTTTCATATTTATCTAGCGGTGAGTATATACCCACCGCCATTTGTTAAAATCAAAATCCACCATTCTCAACATGAATACGACTACGAATTTCATTTAAAGTATGATTACGAACCATCTCACCATTAATGAATACTGTTTCAAGCATATCTTCCTTGAAATCATCTGTTGTTGGCATTCCAGTATAGATACCATCTTCATAAGTGATATTGTCGTTTTTATCATGATATACACGAACCATACCCTTTTGAGATTTCTTTGTTCCATCGGAAGTTTTAGGGTCTTTGTAAATCATAATTGGATTACCGTTGACTTCTGCATATGTAGCTTTATAAGCCCATCCCTGTGTATCTCTTGTGTTATACTGGAAACTGTAAGAACCAGCACCAAATACAACATTTTCAACTGCATATCCAAGATTAAGCATATGTTCACAAATACTTTTACATCTCTGAAGAGTAATTGAATCACCATATACCATACCAATATGAGGATTAAGTACCTTATATCCTTTTTCATTTACTCTTCCACCAAAGATTTCCCATAAAACATCCAAAGAACCACGCTCTTCAATTGATGGATTTCTGTAGGTAAATACATCGAACTCACCTTCAGTTTTCCATGTTGCAACATATTTTTTATCCTGAATTTCTACATAGATAGGACAAAGTTCTCCATCTGGTTTTCCATCTTTAGTTTCGTTACAGTATAAAGCTCTCATGGCTTCAGAACTTGTATAATATCGTTCAAACAGCTCTTTACTGTCATGTTTCTTCCACATTGGAGCAACACCACAAATAATTTCTTCAGGGTCACCGCTGTCAGGTCTGATATTAATTCTTCCATTGTGTGAAAGAATTACATCTTTATTTCTCCGAACAATATCATCCAAGAAATTCCAATAATCATAACTGTCTGCTACAAAACTGAATGGTTTATTTGGATAAAGTTCTTTACACATTTTGATAAAAAATGTTTCTTCATCACCATCTACTGCAAAATTACTTGTTGTACAAGAATGTTCTACCGATGCTGACCAACTACCTACATCGTCTTTTTCAATATCAGCATTGTAATATTCACAAAGATACTGAATTGAAGGAATTGTAGATGTTTTATCAAAACTGGTAAGAAAAGCAGCACCAGATGTAATTGCTGAATCCAAACTTGCCATACCTCTGAACGAGAAATCTCCACATCCAACACGTTTCCAATCCTTATTATCAGAAGTCAGATTAATATATTCCTGAATAATCTGTCGATAAATATAGGCTCTTGTAGCTGTTGTCGTAGGCATCCATAAATTACAAGAAAACAATGTTTCCAGATAATTTGTTACCCAAGCAAAATCAGGATGTGTATTTGTAACTGTACAACAGGGAACACGATATGGAACTTTAGTACCTTCAGGTAAAGCTTTAATTTCAATCGGCAGATAACCCAGCTTATGAAGAGCTTCGATATGTTCTGTATATGCATTTTCATCAAAAGTATTATGAATAACTGTTTTGTATTCCTCTACAACTTCTTCTAAAGGACGATTAAAGAAACCCTCATTAAACTGTTCAATCAAATACTCTTTAATGAATCCCTGTAATCCAAACCAGATTACAAATTTACTTTCAGGAAAAAACTTTCCACTACGAGGTGTCCATGTAGAATAAAGCTTAGTCATTCCATCAGGGTACATAGAACGATGTGAAATTTTGTAAAAATCACATAATAATGTCATATTTTTATTCATTATATTTTCCTTTCTTATATGCAAACTCTCCAAAATATTTTTTCTCCGCTTGTTTACGTGTATTTACAGCATCTTCAAATTTAGAAAATAATCCTAAATGAATTGTTTTATAATTTACTACTATTACAGCAGTCCATTTTTGGATATCTGTATCAAATCTTACACCAGTAACACCAGAAGTATTATTTATAGATAATTTGCTATTCATAATATTATTTTGATGGGTGCATATTCTCAAATTATCTTTTCGATTATCATTAACTTTATGATTTATATGGTCAATATCATACTTATCTGATTGCGTTAAGCCTAAAATTAATCTATGCATATACACAAATTTATTATTAGAACCTTTAATATAAGCTATCAAATAACCTAATGTAGTAGTAGACCATGTATAGTCTTTTATTAATTGAAAATCTTCTTTATCAAATAAGAATATTTCACCATTTTTTGTATATCCAATACCATAATCATTTGAAAAATCATAAGTATTCAATCCACATTTTCCACAAGATATTCTGCTTTTTCGATTAAATTCACTTGTAGAAACAATCTTTTGCCTACCGCACTGACATTGGCATAGCCAATATTTTCCTTTTGATTTTAAATGTTCTGGTTTTTCAATAGGAGAAATGACTTTTAATTTACCATATTCTCGACCTACCAAATTTTCAAATTCATACTTCTTTCTATTCCTCATTTTCTTCAGTATTTTCTTGCTGAATTACAGCACTTTCTGAATTATTCAAACTTGTTTTAATAACTGAAATCCAATCAGAACTACCTAAACTGTAAGTGCTATCAGTTGTAAACACATGTTCGATTAATCCAGTTCCACACAGATTTACTTTGTCATCACCAAATTCACCATTATGAATACTATTTTCACAATGAGTAACGAACAAATAAATCTTTCCTGCACCCATCTCCTTCAGTTTCTTAGCTGCATAATAGAAAGTACCGCCTTTACTACAGATATCATCACGAATCAAAATAGTTTTTCCTTTAATATCTTCAGGCTCAACACCAAGAATATCCAAACCAAGAATATTTCCTGTATTCCAATCACGTTTTTTCATACCAAAAGCAAATGGAATATTATCATCAATACTCTTAGAATATCTTTTCATTGCACCTTCATCTGGGAAGAATATTAATAATTCTCCATCATTTTTCTCTGTAATACTATGAATTACATCGGTAATAATAGGTTCTACTGGAATAGCTCTGCAATTTTTAATAACTGCATTCGTAACACTTGAATGAGCATCCATTACCCAAACACTTTCAAATCCAAGGGAATTGATTAATTCACCAAAATATTTCATAGCAAAGATGTTATCGGCATTTTCTACTCTGTCCATACGTGCATTTGGAACATAAGGAAGATAAAGATTAACCTTATTATTACGTGCCTGATAAAACTTTGTTAAGAAAGCAACTGCTAAAAACTCAGCATCATCATGATAATTCCATGTAATAATCACTATTTCATGGTCATAAAAAGGATTAGCTTTAAGATTAAGTGTTCCATCAGGAAAACGATTGATTTCAACTTCTACATTATTTACTTTAATCATATTATTTTACCTCTCTTTAAGTGTATTTATTTATTAGTTACACTTGTTTAATAATTACCACCAGCAACAATTTCAATCTGACAGCTATTCATTGTTCTAAGAGCTGCTTTATGTGCTGCTCTTGATGTTCCTGCACAAAAAGATGGATTTACTTTAATCACTCTATTTGGCATCATCTGTCTAAGAGAAAGCGCATTTGAAACTACACAGATATCTGTACATACACCCATTAATTCAATTTCATCATTACCGCCACAGGTTACAGAAAGAATATCTGCTAAACTTGAACTGCCAAAAGTATGTTTGTTAATTACTTTGACATATTTTCCTTTTTCACGCAGGACTTTCATTGCTTCTTTAATGCCATCAGTGAAATCCCATCCACTTGTACCAGCAATACAATGTTCAACAGGGAGTTTCTAACCTTCAAGAGTTTCAAGATAATTCTGATAATGTGTATCTCTTGTAAAATAAAATGCATCAAATTTATCAGCTTCATCTTTTAACCGCTGAACAATTCTCTGTTCTGCAACAACACACTCAGGATTACCAAGTACACCTACGATAAAATCATTTTGAACATCAATAACCACCAAAACTTTTCTATCTTTACGAACATTTTTGATATCCATATGATGTTTCTGTTTTTTCTTTTTTCTTCTGTTCCTTTCTGTCTTTTCATCAACACTCTTCTCTTTCATTTCAGTCTGAGTTGTTTTTCCTGAACATCAGACTGAACAGACTGAGCATTTGAAAAAGCATTTTTGTTTGTCTTGATACGATTACGATTAGCCATATCAAATTCTCCTTTTCTTAAATAAATTTATTTGCTGATGGTCTAAAGACCAAACAGGGGTAATGGGAATCGAACCCATAAATACAGCAGTCAAAGTGCTGTGCCTTACCGTTTGGCGATACCCCTATGGGTGGACACGATTTTACCTATACACAATTAATGTAGCTGGCATTAAAGTGTAAATACTCCTATCGTCCGAAGTCTGCACTATATCCTGATCTTAACCCACGCATCAGCAGCATTTCTGATACTTGAACATTATCGTAGTCCCTAACGCTATCCGTTATAATAACTTTTTATGTTTATCCAGTAGCGAGCTGGCAATGGCAGTCAACCTAAATTATAAGGATAGTCTAAGCGTTAGACAAAATAATGAACCTACAAGTTATTTTGTCCTCTGGAATCGTACCAGACCATGAATTTTTTCAATCGAACCTCGCTTATTTATTATAATTGTTACAAGCCAGCCTTGCGGTCAATCTATGGTCATTGGCTAATAAACCAAACCGTTACCCAAGGATTTTATAAAACTTTATCTGGCATTTATATCTTGTCCATCTTTGAACTTTGTTGTAAAAACTTTAATATAATCAAACTTTGAATTTTGAGCCTTGAACATTGAGCCTTAACCTTTGAACTTTACAGCATCATCGTTATCCTCGATTTTATAAAATTCATAAGCATTGAATTATGTATGGGTTTTAGCTTAAAAGGCTAATCCAAAAATTATATTATCGTTTTATTTTACTTTTAACATCACTCTGAACGATAGAAAAAGAAGAGATGAAAAGTCGTTTAAGATTTTCGGCTTGCAACAAATATAATCAATCATCTATTAGTAACTAAATTCAATGATAGTCAGTGCATTTGATACAGACAATGCAGCATCAATTTCTGTTTCAAACTTCTGAACTTCATCTTTGATTTCTTCCATTTTATTAACCACATCAATAGGGTCAATCAAATCATAGGTATTGTTCGCAATATAATCTTTACGAAGAGATTTCATTGCTTCACTGTCAACAGACATTTTGCTGTCTTTCGGCTGTGCCTGAATTACAGAAATAACATAATTCTCAGCTTTCTTTTCAATAGCATCTCCGCTGTTGGCATTCAATGTACTCTGTACCATTTTATAATCCTGATTCATCTTCTGAAGCAGAGTTTTCATATGCTCCATACCATGATTTTTCATTTCAATAGCTTCGGCAACAGTATATGTTTTATCGCCAATCTGAATGATTGTTTTTGCATTTGAAAGAACTACTGCTCTCTTCATAGCATTTCTACGATTGATTAAATCTGTTACCTTCTGATATCCAGCTTTGATTGTTTCTCTGTATTCCTGAATAGGCATTCCAGAAATTTTTTCATTAGAATGTTTATTTGCATATGCAAATGTAACACCCATGATTGCACTGTTAATACGGTTATCAATTACTTTCAGCTCTGCAAGAGCTTTATGAATAGTCATTTTTTCAGTAGTCATTTCTTTTTCCTCCATATGAACTTTGAATTTTACAAAACTAGGATATTATGCGCAATTACCTAGACAGCTATTTGGTATACTGCTACTTTATACAAGACCAGTTGCTTACGTACAACTCACTATACGGATGCAATTCTCCATTTATCGTCACATCATTGGTTATATTCTCCGATATTCATATCTCTTCACAAATGAAATGAGAGATATAGGAATCGCAAATCTTGTAACCTTAATGCTGGTAGTGGGATTTGAACCCACACGCTTTTATAGCAACAGATTTTGAATCTGTCTCGTCTGCCAGTTCCGACATACCAGCTTATTGTCCGTATAGACCATTGCAACTATACGGCACTTTGAAGTGATTTCTGTTTCTGTATCATTAGCATTTTCATTTTTCACCATAAATTACTTTTTCATTGAATCTATATATCATTTCAAGAATCAACTAGCTAATTACGGTACTGTGTTCAGGTCTGCTTCGTGCGTTGCCACGCTTTTACGTTCATTTAATTCTTTATGTACTAGGCATAATATTCATTTATTTATGAAACCATATAGGCTGAACGACTGGTTTTAAGTCTATTCAATGTGCCATACGGGACTTGAACCCATGACCCTCTGATTAACGGTCAGCCGCTCTACCAACTGAGCTAATGGCACTTACAACACTACCAATTATTTAACTTCGTTATTTTTTGGTAGTGTATTTATTTAGTTGTTGGAAGATTTTAAATTCTTTTCTTCCTTAACTCTGTATTTATTATAGCATACAATTTTCTACTTGTCAACTACTTTTTTAATATTTTTTATCTTTATCCGTCTACTTGATATACAGAAAAAGACTTCAAATATATCTTAAAACTAATATTTTATGTGTTAGTGAATACGATTTACCACCAGATTTTGCCTGTATCTGGTCAAAAAACATAACTACAAGCCTTAAAGTACATAAGCATGAACAAAGAACTGAGAAATTATTTATGCTTAATCCTGAAAAATATGGTTTAAAACCACTTGTAGTGTAGAAAACTAATCATTTTAATCATAAAATATTAGTTTTCGCAACTTCTCTACACCAATCATAAAATCTCTCATAGTTAAAATTACCAGTTGAATATTTTGTTACACCTCTATATGGAGGGTCACAATAAATGAGTGCATTATTGAGTTTGCTCATATCAATATCCAGATAATCTTTACAAGTAAGAGTTACATTCTGTATAAATGGTAATTGTTTCATAAGATTTCTAATTGCTTCATTTGGTATATCTCTAAGTGTTATACCATCATCTTTAAATCCTCTGGCATAACCTCCAAACCATTTACTTCCGAATGTAGCACAAAATCCAACAAGTCCTACATAATAATCAGGGTAATTCTCTTTATGCAAACGAACATTATTATATTCTTCTTCAGAAATAGTTTCTGGTGGCATCCAACCTGATTGTAATTCTTTCAATAAAGCAATTAAATATTTATGACTGTCATTACCTACACGAACCTGACATTGAATTTTATCAATCATATTGCATCCTCCAACGAAAGGTTCGTAATAGATTTTGACATTGTTCTCATTTATAAGTTGTTGTAATATTGGAGAAAGTTGCTTTGAAACTCTACTTTTACTACCAACATACTTCATAGAGCTTTATGCAGACTGCTTTTCGGCTTTCTGTTTCTTTCTCTTTTTCTTACTCATTGCCTGTACTTTTTCCTTACCGCCATCTTTATCTACACCCCAATAAACGTTACCATTGGTATCACAATAAGGGGTAGATTTAGGTGTATTTCTGATAAAATTATCCCACATCATTCCAATAGTTTTAGGTGCATGAGACTTAATTTTCTTTCCAGCAGCAATTTTAGCAGCCTTTTTCTGCTTATTAATAATACGTCTACCTTCTGCCTTATATTTTGCACTACTTTTTGTTCTAGCAGAATCTTTTCCATGTTTCGGTTTTCCCATGATAATTACCTCATTTCTTATTAGTGTACTTATTTATGTGTTAATCAAAAATCATATTTGCCATCGTCTGTGATTTTATCTTCCTCTGATGAACCAACCTGTACATTTACAGAAGGAATCTGTGTCTGACCCATTTTACCACCAAGAAATCCAGCCAATAAAGCATTAACATCAATGCCTGTAGATTCTTTAATTCCATCTGTTACCTGTGTCATAGTTGTCATGATATTACCAGCTAACTGTGAAGAATCTCCACCAAACATTTTAATTGATTCAACATTAGCATATCCATTACCAATTGCTTCAGCAATCTTAGGCAACTGTTCAAAGTATACTTTGATTGTATCAAGTTCCATCTGCTGACGAGCTGCATCACCATATTCTTTCATAGCTTCTGCCTTTTTCAGAATACCAGCAGCTTCAGCTTCAGACTGTGCCTTAATAGCATCTGCTTCTGCTTTACCTTTAGCTGCAATAGCTTCTGCTTCTGCAATCCCAGCAATTTTAATAGCTTCTGCTTCCTGTTCTTTAGCAAATCTTTCTGCTGCTGCCTTTGCTTTCTTAGCTTCGGCATCCTGTTCAGCTTCAAATTTTTCTGCTTCTGCTTTCTTCTGACGCTCAAATAATTCAGCTTCAGCATCTTTCTGACGCTCATACTGTGCTGCATCTGCTCTCTGTTGTGCTGCATACTTTTCTGCTTCTGCTTTCTTTTTAATAGTAGCTTCAAGAGTTTTTTCCTGAATAGCAACCTCACGTTCTTTCAGTTCTACTTCCTTTTCCTGACGAGCGAGATTTGCATTAGCAGTTGTAATTTCAACAGTTTTACGCTGCTCTTCTTCCTGAATTTTGTAAGCTGCATTTGCTTCAGCTTTCTTAATATCCGATTCTTTCTTCAGTTCAGCTTTTCTAATTGCAAGCTCATTCTGTTTAATTGCAATTTCAGTTTCAGACTGTACTTTAGCATCATTAGCTTCTTTAGCTGCCTGTGCCTGTGCAATCTCTACTTCTTTATCAGCATCAGCCTTTGCAATTTTAGCTGTTTTCTGAATCTGAGAAATATTATCAATACCCAAATCTTCAATAATATGGTTTGTATCATAAAATCTCTGGACGTTGAATGATACTAATTCAAGTCCCATTTTATTCAAATCAGGAATAACATTCTCAGATACCTTTTCAACAAATGCTTTTCTGTCACCAATCAGTTCACGAAGTTTCATAGTACAAATAATTTCACGAATATTACCTTCAAGAACTTCCGATACAATCTTACCAATCTGCTCTGGTGATTTATTCAAAAAGTTCTGAGCTGCAATAGCAACCATTTCAGGTGTAGAACCTACTTTGACATTTACAGCAGAATCTACAAAAATATTAATACAATCTGCTGTTGGTACTGCATCTCCTGTTTTAATATCCAGCGGAATTAATTTCAGAGAAAGTTTATCCATACGTTCAAGGAATGGAATTTTAATTCCTGCTTTTCCAATAAGAACTTTAGGATTTTTTCTGATACCAGAAATAATCAATGCAGTATCAGGAGATGCTTTTACATATCCAGATGCAAGAATACCTCCTACACCACCTACACCCACAATAAAAGGTAAAGCTACTGTTAATCCACTTACAATTTCATTAAACATATATTTGTCCTCCTAATTATAATAATTTAAATATATGGAAAAATTGATGGAAATACTACTCCGTCAAAAAGATGTGGCTCAGAACCATATACTCTTTTTCTAAGTTCTTCAATTTTAATCTGTTCGTCCTCTTTTTTGATTTCATCAAGACGCTTATAAACTTCCGTTACATCTTTCCAATTTTCATCATTGTATTCGCCAGAAATAGCACGAACATATTCCTTTTTATCAGTTTTAATACGAACAATCGGTACATCCTGCACTACTTCAATTACTTCAATAACTACATCATTGCATTCGCAAAAACTATAGTCAGGAATTTCTACTACTTTTTCTCCTCTTAAATAAAATGAAGAATTATCATTGATAATGTTTTTATCCATATAAGGTTTGGTACGGATTACTTTCTTTCCAACAAGATTTTTCAGATACATAATATTTTCTCCTTTACTTAAATGTATTTATTTATCAGTTGGGTTAGATATTACTCTAACCCCTGATATTCTTCTAACAAAGCTTTCATTTCAGGATTTACTTCTGCCAATGCTTTATAAAGCACAAGTTCCTGATTATCTGAAAGCATTTTGTCCATACGTTTCTTCAGACTTTCTTTACGCTTACGATTTGCCTTACGTTTTTCATATGCTGTAAAATCCAATTTACATACAATTTCTTTCGTAACAGTTACACCGCCATCATAATCTGCCTGAGACTTTACTTCTACTACTTTTGCTACATTATATCCTCTTGCTGTATCACAAAGAACATAATCATCTTTTTCAATACCTTCATCAAAGAGTGCAAAAGCATAAGGTGTACAAGTATTTGTACCCTGTAAAAACTTAACCAATGCAATTTTATAATTGCCTTTCAATGTGTCCATATTTTTGTTACCTTTCTGTAAGTTTTCTTTTTTAATATACAACCTCTTCTCTCCTTCATTACACCAATTATCAAATCGTACAATGACAGAATTTGGATAACATTTGGGAAAATCAACAATTGTGCCAACACAACCATATGACATAAGTTGTATATTATTTACTGTAACTCTATCGCCAATACTTAAACTCTCCATAAGCAACACACTTATCCAATCTTTTTCAAAGATTCCTCTCTGTACTGGTGAGTTTCACCATTGTCCAGCTTAACCTGAACATAAACTCTTCCTGTTTCTTTTGGATAGTTAATATATTTTATTTTACAACCTTTAAGGTCTGTGCTACTACATTCTGACAAAACCTGTACTCTGTCATTTACCTTAAATTTTCTATTTGCCATTTTAATCACCTCTTTCTTAATAATAAAGCACCGCTTCTCTTCTTGTGATGAAGAAATGAATACCAGTAGAACACTCACACCATCTATCTTCATCAAAATTATCAACCACAACAGTTTTACCTACTTCATAAGTAAAACTAGAATCCTGAAAACTATGAGCGACTGTTCCTTCAGGCATTGGATTACCCTCTTTATCTTCAATCGCTAATACTTCAGCTTTAGAGCAACGACACTTTCTAGTAGTTGCTGATGAACGTTTTGCATCCTCTGTGATTCTCAGTTTAACTACTAACCCATTCACGCAAACCTTCCAACCAATGAAACTTCCCTCTTCAGGACAAGCCATTGCAAAGAAAGCTGTACATTCATCGTATACTACCCCACTGAGGTTAGCACCACTGAGGTCAGCACCACTGAGGTTAGCACTTCTGAGGTTAGCACCACTGAGGTTAGCACCACTGAGGTTAGCACTTCTGAGGTTAGCACCACTGAGGTTAGCACTTCTGAGGTTAGCACCACTGAGGTTAGCACCACTGAGGTTAGCACTTCTGAGGTTAGCACCACTGAGGTTAGCACTTCTGAGGTTAGCACCACTGAGGTCAGCACCACTGAGGTCAGCACCACTGAGGTCAGCACTTCTGAGGTTAGCACCACTGAGGTCAGCACTTCTGAGGTTAGCACTTCTGAGGTCAGCACTTCTGAGGTCAGCACTTCTGAGGTCAGCACTTCTGAGGTTAGCACCACTGAGGTTAGCACTTCTGAGGTTAGCACCGTATAAGTCATAATCTAATATTTTTTCTACCTCGCCTTTGGCGAGGTAACTTAATACTTCTTCCCTCACAAATGGCTTGATGTGACCAATCTTTTCAAAGTCTTTTGCCTTAACCCAATAAGTATCTCCAATGTAACCTACGCTGCGTTTGTGGCTCATAACTCTGATTTCAATTTGCTCTTCATCAATACGCAAAACTTTAGCCTTTGTCATTGCATAATCTGTGATACCGTAATTATTACTTGCTCCTTTTACAATATCATCAACAACCAGTTCTGTTCCTTTTGTGTCTTTTACTGACATAGTAATGTTATCACTCATTTTTTAAACCTCCACTTTCTTATTTTATTTTTGATTTATGAGTAACATTTATTTCAACTGGATTATCCAGTGAAATTCATTTTAATTGGATATATACTTGCGCTATTTCCAATAAATGAAAATTCGCTACATCCACATATAGGGCATTTACCCTGACAAGGAGCAAAATGGGGATTATCCATCGAATATTTTTCACGCTCCCTGTAATCAAACACATGACCTGTTTTACATTGACAAAGAAATCTAAACCTGTTCTTTTTAATAGGCTTTTCTTTCTTTACATACTCAGGATGTAATTTAAAAAACTCTTCCCAAGTCATGCGATTGTCCTGCTGCTTATCCATGACTATTTTTTACTCAAATTTTTTACCACAGGCTTATGTCTAAGAAGCTTTGGATTATTCGATTTGAATATTTTAGCTACTGTAATAATAGCTCTTCCAATCTTTCCATGTTTTGTTTTGGAAACCACCAGAACTTTATCTCCAATATCAATAGAAATATCTTTTGGGTTCTTCCAAGTATATTCCTTATCGCATTGATAAAACTTCCCAACAACATAAGTCATCGTTGGACTTGCTTCAGGGAACATTCTTCTGTATTCCTGAGTTGATACAATAGAAACATTCTCTAATCCTTTTTCGACAGCCACCAGATAACGAATATAATTATCAGTCAGAACTTTATCTGAATTTACCACAATAGGTTTATCTAACTTACCATGTTCATCCACATAAGCTCTTATCCTATCCAATTTATATTCTTTAGGATGACTGTCACTGAATACTTTGGGGATAGTTATATCCGATACCTTAATCGTATTCATACCATATTCTCCTTTCTTTACTTGTAGTGTACTTATTTATTTGTTATTAACCTATAAAAATTACTCTATTATATCCAGATTAGTGTTATACAGAGGTTTTTATAGGATTATAACCTATCTCACTATAATTACTATCTGATAGAAAAGATGATTGAGATAATCAAATTCAACCTCAATTCTATTGCAGCTATCAGCACAAATAGATTTGATTTTGACATTTCGTATCTCTTCCAAATTAATAACCGCATTATTATTTTTATTGCGGATAATAATTTGAGGATTATTCTCACAATAAACCATATTGATAATTGGTTCGCTGATTGCATTGCTCATGAAAGATACAAAGCAATCAGCTTCTCTCTTTCCAACATTAATAATCAAGTTTACATTCGGATTTTTCTTTAAAAAGAACTCAGAAACAATATGTACGAACTCTTCATATTCAGGATGCACCTGTTCAATATGTGAATACAGTTTTTGAATTTCTGCCTTGATTTTTTCAATTTTTTTCAAAATAAAACTCTCCTTTCACTTGCCAAGGAGAGTAAAATATGCTAATATAAACATGCACAATACTCCCCATTGGGGTTCATCAGTGCTACCATGAAGCCTACCGCCAAGTTTGCCTTCATGGTATTTTTTATTCTATTTTTCTGTGATTTATATATTACCATAATATAAGGTAATTTGCAAGTATTTTATCGAACAAATGTTTGTCGTTTTCATTAACCATTTTTATCTTTTACAAATGTATCTAAATGACCTAGAACCATTTGTTTAAGATATTTCAAATCATATGGATAACAACATCTATTCAGTTCGTTTTGAATAATATCAAGGTCAGCTCCTTGTTTATGATTGTTTCTGAAAGCCTGTTCAAAGCTCATGCCATGCTCTTCAAGCCTTTGTTGTATTCTCCACATAAGACCTGATACATACAAGTTCTTAGGCTTCAAATTGAAATCAAGATAATCACTTGATATCTTTCTAATTCTGGTATAATAAGAAAACTTATAATTACCATCTTTAGTATCATGCCTGTTCTCATTTTTGAAACAACTATCAGGATAATTACCTTCAATTTTGATATTGCATATTCCACATCTGTTTGCTCTTTGCCAGACATTTACATCTGCCATATCCTTTAGTAATCCAGCTAATTCAAAAGTGATTTCTAATTCAAAACTATGACCGTTATCCTCATTTAGAGTTACCAGATTACCATGTATATCAGAACCTCTAAGATTTTTCAGAACGCCCATATCATCTGAGTAGATACCTTCATAAATACTTCTGAGCAATGCAACATAATAATCTGCATTGTACTCTTCCATAATTTCTATGTTGTAAAGCAAATCATTAAAATCTTCATGGGATATAAACCTTTGCTTTATTTCATGAGTATCTTGATATCTCTTCCAAATTGCCTTTCTATCAAATCGTTGTATTCTTTGATAAGCTGCATCATTGCCTGACCATTTAGCATACAAACCAATGATTGAAAAGAAGCCAGTAATCATTTTCAAATTAATAGGTTGCATCTCAATAATCAACTCTACTAATTCTTCATCTGTCATATCAATCGTTTGCTCAATAGATTTCCCTGTTGCTGCAATTCTGTTTACTACCCACTCAGCGGAAAATCTGTAACCCTGAGATTGAGCTGCCAGAAATTCTTCTTTATTACTCATAAGCAGTTATCCTTTCTTAGATTGCCTTATTTATAAGCTATCTTTGAACTATCTACATTCTACCATATATACATGTAGTTGTCAAGCACTTTTTTCAAAAATATTTATTAGTTGGATTTATATAGTATTTTTCAGTCAATATTACCGTCTACCAAACAACCTTAATTTCAGGTTGTCGTAATCCCATTATAACATCATAAAAACCTAATTTCAAGAGGTAGTGTATTTATTTATCTGTTTTACAAATTCAATTTTTTCAAATCGAATACACCACCTCTAAGCAATTAACAAAAGAATACTGCTTTAATATATCACTCCTTTATCCAGAAATTACCAATACATCCATCAGAGCTGTCCCAAATATCCTGCACTTTCTTATCTTTTATACAAATCATATGGTGACCGCCAATATGACAAATATAAACCTTATCAGCCTTTACAAGCTTGCAAAACTCTTTGCCTGTATATTTTGTATTATCACTCTTTCTAGGCTGTTTTTGTTTTACCCAACCCAAATCAGCTAAATACTTTTCGTAACATTTAGTTGTATCAGGCAGCATTTTATATTTCATGCAATACGGAATAAGTTCAGTCAACACTTCATCCCATGATTTACCTGTTGCACAAGCGATTGCACGAATAACACAATCGCCTGTGTGGTTATTTTTAGGATTTTCATTATGATAATGAAACACCTTTGTATCTTCTGGTATCTTACGTGCTGCCATTACTCTTCTCCTTCTTCATGTGTTTCCATATCAGCCATCAAATCATCTACAAAGCTCATACCGCTTTCCTCTGCTGCTTCTTCATCATCCTCATTCTCGTCATACTCTTCAGAGAAATCATCTACTTCTTCATCAGTTTCTTCTTCTGTATCTACATCATCCATCTTAAAAAATTCAGCATAGCTTTCTGCCAGTGCATCATTTCTTGCAATAACGCTTGCATTTTTAGCAGAACCAGAACAAGCATCATTGTAACTCTTATCAACACTTGCTCCATCATCAGAGGTAAAGAAGTCAATAAGCCAATCTGCCATAAGCTCTTCACCAATACCAGCATCTACCGCTTTCTTAAAGAAAGGAATGAGAGAAACCATATGAGTTTCAGTATACAGTTTTTTAGCAACCTTCTTTTCTTTACGTTCAAGTAACTGGAAATGAGTATCAAAGATAAGGTCAAATACTTCAACCATAGCCAGTTTTTCAGTATCGGAAATCTCTGTCTCTTCTAACAATGGATTGAAGATTTTGCTCTCAAAGGAAATATCTTCAACATCCATGTTCATCATGCACCAGCACTTCATAACCAAAGCAACCTGATTCTTATTTGTTCTTGCCTTTTCGGTCATCATACCGTCAACTGGCTGGAACAGCTTGTGAGAACCGATATTTAAGAAGCCCTCAATATCTTTGCAAGATGCAAGTGTTCTGGACTTAGTAGAAAGAGGTTTGCCATTATTCAAGCGTTTAAACAATTCTCTTTCTTCATCTTTTGTCAGATTGTCAAAATAGATGACGCTAATCCTTGCATTCTTAACCTTTTCCTGAAGTCCTTCAGGGAGTTCGCTGAACTTCATACCAGATACATCAACAGTTTCATCTTCACCAGTCAACTCATTATAATAGGTAACAGGTGGAAGTGTTGTCAGTTCAAATTCATCTTTGATAAAACGTTTGATGGTAGTCAAACGCTGTTGACCATCCAGAATATCATATTTATTGCCACCTCTTTTACCAGAGCCATCATCATATCTTTTAGCATAAGTAGGAAGAATCGGAACACTCAGCATCAAGCTTTCAATAAACTTTGATGCTCTTGTTTTCTCCCATACATAACTTCTCTGTACAATGCTTTCAAAGATAATCTTGCCATTTGATACCATTGCTGCCAACTGATTTGCTCCCCATGTAATACTTGCATTTTCGTAACTCATAACTTTACCTCCTAAGATTATTTAATATGATTTGGTATTTACTTAATACCTTTGTTTTATTGTAACTATATATTACCACACATTCATCTACTTGTCAAGTAGTTATTTATATTTTTTCAAATTTCTATTGGAAATCTTTCTTCAGTTTCATCACGAAATCCTAATTCTACACTTGTGTACATTTCTTTAATTTCTGTATCGAGTATACCAATGTAACCAAGAGTAGTCAATGGACTATTATGATTAAAGCATCTCTGAAGTACAATAAGGGCTTTATTTTTATCCTGTGCATCATGCCAACAATGAAATGCCCATGTTTTTCTAAGAGTATGTGTGCCTACATTTTGTTTAATACCAGCTTCGGCAGCAGTATTACATACTACATTCCACATTTGTTGTACAGATATAGGTTTACCTTCTCTTCCCATAAAAATATAATTATCAAGACCATCATCTGATATAGGGTATTTTTCAAGATATTCATTTATAGCCTGTTTCACAGTTTGATTAAAATATAATTTAACAAACTTACCCTTTTTTCTAGTCTTTTGTGGTTTTAAAGAATAAAATTCTTTATATACACGTTCACCATTTTCGATATCAAAGAAAAAAGACCATTTTAATGTGCGTAAATCACTAGCCCTGATACCAATATTCATGCCAATAAGCCACATCATTTTATTACGACATGCAATTTGCACTTTTTCAGGAGTGGGAGCAATATCAATCTTAAAATCAAGTACATTAATGACAGAATTAATTTCTTCTTTAGTCTTTAATGGATATACCTCACTTGATATATCAGCTTCTTTATTACTATGAGTTTTTTTTGTCTCACCAGATTTAGTAAGCTGCTTTTCTTTTTTATTACCATTGACAACATCAAATGAAATAATTTTTTCATTAGGTTTTGCTATAGCAACATTATTCTGCATCATATCACTCTCCTTTCTATGTTTTTCTTGATAATATAATAGCATACATCTATGTAGTTGTCAAGTAGATACATAGAAATTTATTCAAATTGATTTTAGAACTTATATCCATACGCACCCATCTGATTTTTGGCTTCAGCATATGCAGGATTATCAGTTTTATCTTTCAGATATTTTTCGTACTGGTAATCACGCAAGGTCTTTTGAGCTGGAATAGGTTCACAAGTATTATACCCACCTTTCTGACGTTTCCTTACCTGTTCCATAGGTGCAATACCACCATCAATATCATCATAGTAAGCATCCCAATCAAAATGCTGCTCTGGTGAAGCTACAGGCTCTAAGGTTTCTTGTATAGCTTCTTTTGCTACAAATAAACCACCAATTAATGACAATAAATTAAGCATTATAATACCTCATAACCTCTCGATATTTAACTTTCTGCTATCAACTACTATTTCACTTTCACTAAGTTCAGTATTAAAATACGCAAGAATGTCCTTTTTATCAATTACAGCAGATTGTACATACCCTTCTTTTTTATCATTATCAAATCTATGAGCAAACCATTCTGCTGTCACAAAACTATTAGTCCATGATAAACCTTTAGGATTTCTATTTACTGCTACACCTCTATATATTTTGAGTTTATCAGGAAGTGATTGATAAATACTATATTCATATTCATCCATAAGAACTTTCTTATCGCATTTTTTAAACCATGATACTAAAGTTCTTATAGATACATTATTATCATTGTTGGGATTTTCTGAAGTAACCCATGCATGAGCTAATAATTTGCTCATATCTTCAATAGATAAATACTGATATATGTACTTAACAAACGTTAAACGATATGATTTACGAATAATCATATATACTTCCCATACATTTTTAGCATCATCTATTCTGTTTAATATCTTTTGATTTAATGCTTCTAACCCTTTTTTATCTTCAAGGATATTTATTAATTTTGTACTATAATCAGGTTGTTGTAAAGCCTGAATACCATTTTCAAAAATTGGATGTTGAACTATAATAGGTGATACTTTGGTTTCTTCCACATCAATATATAAAAATGCTTTAGCAACTGATTTAATATTTTCAAGATTACTTTGTTTCAACATTTTCTTCTCCTTGTTCTGTATCAATTACTATAGATAATGCACTTTGATATGCTTCATCATAAGTAGACCATTTAAGTTCGCTGCCATTTCTTACTTGCATATCCCCAATATAAGCATAATAATGTGTTCCTCCGTTAAATTGCTTAATTCTAATCTCTTCTTTTTTAAAATTAGGGAATATCATTTCTTTTCTTCTACAGAACTGGTCGTATTCTATACCATAGGTAAATCCACCAGCAGGATTAATGAAAATAGAACCATTTTCTTTTAAAGCACGTAATTGACCAGAACCTATTTCCATATTAAGCATACGAAAACCATCTAAGATAGTAGCATTGTTTCTTTCTGCCATATAGACAGCACCTTGCAGCTTCTTAAAGTCTGGATTACATATCATTTCTATTCTTTCTTCTATAGAAAGTTTCTCAAGAATTTCTTCTGGTCTACCGCCTTTCATATACATATCAAAAGCATTTGAAAATTGAGAACCATTAAGTTTTTTATGATATTCTGTTAATTGCTCAATATTATCAATTTTCAATCGCCATCCGTTTTTACTATGAACAAACAACCATTCCATATCATTCTACCTCTATAGGATTAGTAATACCTTCTGAAAGTAATTCAGAGTTATTTTTTGCTTGTTCTAACATAGCGTTAGCAGCAAAAGTATGTACTCTATGTTGCATAAAACTTTCAATTTCACCTTTAGCTTCTTTAACAGTCTTGTCCATCTGTTCAGCAAAACAATCACACATATAATTTGCATTACTACCTATACTTTGTCTTGCCTTTTTTAAAGTATTCAAGATTGCTTCTTTTTCTGCTTTAGTAGGAGCTTTTTTATTTTTCAGTATTTTTTCAACACCAGCAATACAATTATCTAAGCTTTCTTTTACACCTGATAAATCATCGGAAAACTCTTGTGTAAACTGTTCTACTTTATTAACAAAATTACATTCAGGGATATTGCCATCTCTTTCAGTAAAACGTATCGTGCAAGGAACACCATCACCCATATTAAACGAAGTAATAGCATCAGCAAATTGTGATTGTGACATTTCTACTTCTATAATACGACCTCTTGCATGATACCAGTCATTATTTATACCCCTATCCATACTACCATGTGAAATAGTTAAACGAATAGGATTTCTGTGTTTAATTGAGCTACCAAATAAAGGTATTGCACTACAATTCATTCTTGAAAAACTCAACATACCATAACTAGGATGTTTAGATGTTACCCATCCATCATGCGCTGGCATTTCTATTTTTTCAGGAAGTAAATCTGAACTTCCAGCTTCAGAATAACAAGGATATACTTCGACTTTTGCTAAATCTTTTTCGTTATCAGTACCACCCCAAAATCTTTCACCACTTGAAACAATATAGCTTTCAAGACCATATTCAGTCTTAACACAAAGTACACCATCATTTTTAGAGACAAACAAACCAACAGGACACTCCTGTAATGTTTTTAATTCGTCTAATACAACTAACGATATTACCATAATATCACTCCTTTAATATTCTATTACGTTTTTGACCATTAAGATACTTTTCGCTTGTATGATTACTTTTTGCAGCCAACATCTTTACACCAAGGATTTCAATTTCAAAAATTTCATCTTCAATATTATATAATGATGAAAACTCCATTGGAATATATGTATCATCTACTGCAAAGCTTTCAATCATACAACTACTCCATTGATATCCAAGTTTTTCAAAAAACGTATTAGTGTTTTAACATAAGTATCTTCAACATAATCTGCTTCGCAATCTACAAGCTCTTCAGGAATCTCTTTAACATATAAATCAATGTCACTGTTTGCAGTCTGAGTACCATATGCATAAGAACCAGTAACAATAACTTTATCCTTAATGCTTTCTAAAATGGCTTTTAAATTCTCTTCAGTACCATTTTCACCATAATCTTTTTCAATCATTTGTACCAGACCATCAAATGAATTTGACAAAAGATTTAACCCTTCACTATAAAACCATAATACTCTGTCTATTGTTTCCTGAAGCGTTGTACCATCTCCATCACCAAATCCCATATAATAACCATTGAAAAATATTGCATTATGGTCAAGCTCAACGATTTCTTTTAATCTGGAATAATCTTCTTCAGAAAATAACAATCCATCATCATATGAGCCATCTTCCTGATAAAAATAATCAATCTTCCAGCTTCTTCCTTCTTTCCATACTACTAACCAAGCTATACCACATTCGATAGTATCTCTTTCTTGTCTGATAATCTCTTTGATACTTGCCATAATATATACCTCCTTGTATGATAATACATTATCATACATATATCTACTTGTCAAGTAGGTATAATGATTTTATTTCAAATTGATTGCATAAAAAAGAAGGTAAGTTTTCCGTCTTACCTTCTTCTATATCCATCCTTATTCACTGATTTCTCCGAAGTTATCTTTTACACCATCGTTATATTCTTTTTTGTCAAGCTCTACATCAATCTGCTTGCTTTCTCTACCAAACTTCAAATAGAAACCACCTTCATTATACTGTCTCATAAACGCTTCAATCAGTGTATTCATCGGAACACCAGCCTTTTTACAATTTGCTTTAAATTCTGCTAAAACTTCAGGCTTGATGGTTGTGTTCAACTTACCAATTTCACGTTTAGGAGTATTCGGGATTGCTGACATATCTTTATCCTCCTATATGTGTTCTAGTCATCATTAAGACTACTCAGACTATAAACGTCCTATTGAGCCTATTAGATTAACTATATGATAACATATATTCAGATACTTGTCAATCATTATTTATCAATTTTCCATGTAGTTACTTTATATACTCTTCAGGCTCATAAAACACATGACATTTTGTAAATATCATCCATACCCCAAACGGAATAGATAAAATAGCAAATGTACAGTCATTGATACCAGTTGCAGCATCATATAATAATCCAGATTTGCATAAAAGAACTGTTAATATAACGATAGCAATTCCAATAAATTTTTGTATTAATAACATCAAAAAATTATATCTATCAACAGCTTCTTCAGTTTTTTCTTTCTGTCTATATGCTCTACACTCACCATACACCTGTCTACGTTCATCCTGTCTTATTTTTTCTTCAAAACGTTTAAGGTCAATATAATGCCATCTTGCATTATCACATTGATATTGCATAAATTTAGGTATTTCAATATCCTGCTCTTGTTCTTGATACTGCTCTTGAATAACTGGCATAGAAATTATTTTTCTGGCAGTATTACCAATGTGTATTGCATCTCCTGATTGTCCAATATATACTCCACAAATACTCATATATATACCCCCTTATCTTTAAAATATTTCCTTATGATGTACTTATTTATTTGTTACGAAAATAATAAACAACAATAGGTGGATATTATTCCACCTTATTATTTTTTACTACATAACCTTTTACATATCTTTCATCAGTTTCAACAAATCTATCTGCATTATGATTAAGTAATATCTTGATATACAATCTACTTTGTTCTACTTTTAAAAAACCTTTAGATATCAACTCTTTCATAGTATTTTCAGATAATAAATATAATCCATCTGTTACCCTTTGATATTTCAAAGCAATTAAACAATTTCCATAACAACCTTCATACCAAGGATAACCACGTTCATCTGTTCGTCCTTTATTAGATATATTTGCTACACATAATTTTTCTAATGAATCATTATAGTAAAGCACATAATCTATTCCATCTAATTCAGGATAAGTTTTTGATTTTATCATAAATTCCAACTCCTTATTAGTGTACTTATTTATCAGTATACGTAAAAAAGAAAATTAAATCCTCCCACTCTCATGTATGTGGTAACTTCCGTTTATCCTTTAGGTATAAGAAGCATTTTTCCATCTTTGTCCATCAGAGCCACCGCACATTTCGGATGCATGGTTGATTGTACTTTTCTTCTTATACTGAAAACCTAGTGGATAGTATTCTCTTAACAATTAGTAGGACTAGGCGGTGTTCAGTTGTCGGATTCCATATTTTCCTTTCCTTTAAAGCACCTGATTACTTTAGATACATCAGAGTAGCTTTAACAGCGGATTTTCCGCTGCCTATCAGCTTCATGCTTAATTATTCTTTTGTTTCTTCTTCATCAGAAACCCAATTTCCATTTTCATCAATATGTTCATGATTATAATTGCACCAACATTCATATTCCCATTGATTTAATGCAGATTCTAAACTCATAATTCCTCCATCATCTCACCAGCAACGTCTATTGCATCATCCAGATTATCACAAGGTCTACAGCTACCATCCTTTAATAGTTCTTTACCATCTGATACTCTAACAACCTGTGTAACATATTTTCCAACATATTTATTAGAATGAGAATTTACAATAATAACAACTTTTCCATTTCCATCATTATAATCATATGTTGTAAACATATTCTTTTCGTTGCTACTAATATGGTATTCTTTGTACTTTTCTTTAATGGCTTTTATTGTCACTATTTTACCTCCATAATAAGAATAATTTATGGTTCTACATCCAACCTCTTTTTTTTACATTCTTCTTTTACTTCGTCATCAAATTGACTTAAAAGCTCTACAACTTCTTTATTCTTCAAGCCCTCATAATCATCATATTTTTTTCTATAATGACTATATTCTTTTCCATCAATCTCAACATATACCCCACAACCTTGTGTAAAGAAAAGTTTTACTTTATGATTTGTGAGGTTGTTGATATTGCTTGCTTTTATTTCAAGTTGTTTTTTACTAACCCTATGACTTTTTACCATTATATCAACTCCAATTTATTTTAATTCCTTTTCTTCTTATCAAAAGCACCTGACTACTTTGGATATGCCAGTGTAGCTTTAAGCTGGAATATAATTCCAGCCCCATCAGCGTTATGCTTCGTTGTGTTTGTCAATGATTTCCTGAAGCCTTGCATCAATATTTTCCAGAATGGTATAATCTTCAGCTTCAAAAGATTTCTTTATAGATTCTTCCATCATGTAAACAATCACTGTTTCACTCTGAACATCTTCTATAAATCTATCTGCTGGACACCATCCCTGAATATCATTCATATCAGGATTTATATAATCCCAACCAGCAACAAGTTCCAAATTGAAATGCAAAGTATCATAACCATCATAGGCTTCAAAAGTTCCAACCTTGTAAACCAATTTATCTTCATTGACTACATAGAACTTTTTATTTTCCAGATAAATTTTAGCCATAAGATTTTCCTCCTGTTAATGGTCTGTTCCATAACCTCTTAATACAACGTTTCCATGGTCATCAACCACTTCAATTAAACAATTTGGCTGCCATCCTTTATAATGTAATTTCTTAACTTCACCAAACATTGATGTACAATCAAAAATTTCATACATTTCATCATGACAATCTGCCATATTGATATATCCAATAAGCTCATTAGCTGTCATAATTTTAGGATAAACTTCATTGTCTATTACTTTCTGTACTAAGAATTTTTCCATCATATAATCTTCCTCCTGACTATTCAATCTTATCACTTATTAATCTACTTGTCAAGTAGATATTAAGATTTTGATTAAATTTCCTTTTCTCTTTTTATAAGCATCCCACTACTTTAGATATGTGGTGTGTAGCTTTAAACTGAGTGGTTTATCTTCCACTCAGTCCTATCAGCTTTATGCTTATGCTGATTATCACGCTGCTTATCTTCTCTCAATATCATGTATTTAAAACAAGAAAGATAATCGGCTTATCACGAATACGGTTCATTATTTTCCTCCTAACCGATAACCGCATCATACCGAATTATGTGCGGTAAATATACATCAGTTCTTCTATAATAATTTATAATATTAGTTTTTTATATTATATTATAGTTCGGCTGGTCACGTATTCTATTCATTTTTTCCTTCCCTCCTTTTAATTGGTAGTGGCTATGTACACTCGCCCATACAGGATTGATTTTTCAATCCTGTTTCGTCACCTTTCTGTGTTACTCGTCAGTGGGCTTATTCTTCCAGATATACATATGTTCCGTTGACTTCTTTGATTATTCCATCACAAACAAGATTATTAATATAAGCTGAAGGTGATTCCCAATCAACGTTCCTGAAAGTTTCATCAGCAAGTTCCTGATTACCTTTTGCTTCATTCAAAAAATCTTCTGGTGTATATTCTCCATAATCTTTTGTCTTATAACAGACTTCATTACATTTTTTCTCATATACATCATAGTCTTTGTAGCATCCATAACCTAGATTTTCCATGCTAACCTCCTATTGAAATGTCGATTTTAAGACTATTTAAACACAGGAAATTCTTTCTCATTTTCCATATCAAAGAAAGTATGTGCTTCTTCTGAACTAATTTCTCTAATAGCAACTACATGTTTATATCCCATGTTTTTCATATCTTTTTTACAAAACATTTCTGCTTCTTCAAATGTGGGTTTATGTTCTCCAATGATACAGATACTACAACCTCCTATAACTTCATCACGATTACGAAGTTTTATATTATTATCAAATTCAATTTCATAATATTTTATTTCCATATATCTTCCTCCATCCTTTTATAATGCCTACGCTATGGCAGCAGCTCCATGTAGGTCAGCATTTCTCAATGGATTATCCATCTATCTGCTACAACCTGTCTCTTTTCCAAGCGGTTGCCCCTCTTTCAGTTTGTTTTATATCGGTTCAGTTCCGATATTGGAAAATTAGTTACTGGATTTTCCAGCTTAACAACCACACCAACGTGAAGGTTTTTCCTTGTGGTCATAGAAAAGAAGGTACATCTGTCGGTACAATGGGAGGATTTTCTGGTCATCTTGTCTGAAAGACTGGAAAGGAAGATTGACTTTCAAATCCTCCCTCCTGTTGGTGTCAAATTTTCCAGATGTTATTTAACATCCAGAATTTCTAACTTAAATCCATCAGGCTTTGGTACTTTGGAAATTTCTTCCAGTGGCTTGTCTGCATCCATCAAAGCTTTCTTGATTGTCATACAACCAAGAGTAACTTCCAATATGTAGTAGCCATCAGATGTTTCTTCCAGCTTTCCCATTGTTTGTACCTCTTTTTCCTTATTTTCCAACCATTAGAACCTTTTCAGGTAGCCCCTAAACTTCGTCAAAGTTGTTGGAATTGATAGGGGTGAGGGATTTTCCATCCCTCTAAATACTAATCAGGACAATAGTTTAAACAGATTTTTCCATCTTCCATATCCCAACTAGAAATTTCCATTTCCAATGCTTCTTTAACTTCTGATAATTCAGAATGTAAAGCATCATAGCAAGTTCCAGTAAAGATGTTTCCGCAATCATTATCAGAACACTTACATATAATGACTTCTTCTAACCTTTCATCACAAGCTAGATTTAAAAATTCTCCAATTGACATTTTGATTTTCCTCCTATTCTATTTTTCCACCAATTTAGCTTTTCCAAGCTTCATTGAAATGTCTATGCTTTCCAGATTGCCAGAAATTCTTCCATATGATTTATCAATTTCAACTTCCAGCATGTACAGTTCTTTAATATCTTTTTCCATCTGCTCTTTACCATAATTATTTAATCTGGAAAGAACAAATGAATTACTGTCAACCCCCATTTCTCTAAAACCAAAAAGGATTTTTCCACCTGTATATTCGATATCATGTAACTGTTTTTCCAAGCTGCTCCATGTAATAAATAAATCACTTGCATAATGTTTACAAATTCTTCCAGCAACCTGAATTAACAGTGTCAAAATACCTGAATAATTGATATCAAAACTTCCTTCTTCAGATATTCCATAGAAATATGGATTTTTATTTGACCATCTTCCAGTAGCATCATTTAAAACAGATTCCAATTCAAAATTCTCCACTGTATACTCTTTTCCTGTCATAATTTTTTCCTCCACCTTTTTATTTTCCAGCCACCTGATACTTTAGATATTCAGTGTGTTGGTTTAACTGGTGGATTTTCCACCAGCCTATCACCTATTGGCTATTTTTTCAGCACGTTTCCATGTCATTTGTAATGTTGGATAATGAAGTTTTGACTTTATTTCCAACCTACAATCACTGTAAACAGTTCTTAATTCTTCCAGCAACTCCGCATATTCTTCTGGTTTTGCCTTTTTAGTTTCCAGATAGAACTCATAAGCAGCTTCACTATGCTGTCCAACATGTTCATAGCTCATAATTTTTCCAAAATTGACTGTAGCTTCAGGAAAGAAAGCAATAATTCTTTTTTCCTTCCTGCTGCCAATTTTCCGAAACAAAACTTTTACAACTTCCTTTGGCATATTAATTCTTCCTTTCACCTTTTTATTCTCCACTCTGCTTTTTTCATGAGGACTTGTGACCTCCAAAGGTAGCATTAAAGAAGGCGGTTTATTCAACCGCCTGAAGAAGTTTTTCCATTAACTTATTTGTTTCTTCCATGTTTCCAACATCAAAAGCTTCTAACATTTCATCCAAAAGTTTTTCCATTGTCAATCCTCCTGCTCATGGTCGATGATATAATCAAATCTTTCCAGAATATCATCTTCATAATTCGTATCAGGGTTGTAAATGAAGTATGTCAGGACTATTGTTCCTTCCCTAATATTTTCCACACCAGCATAGCTGATATAGTAATAATCAGGTTCAGGATAGTTCAAAACTTTTCCATCACCTTCAGGACTTGTTACCATCCCAATACACTTTTCAATGATGATTTTTCCATCCCTGTTCTGTAACATTTCCAGAGTTAATTCAGAGCTATCATATACTTCGATAATCTCCAAATCTTCTACAAGCTGCTGATAAAATTCCAGCGTTCCCTCTTCAGGTTTTTCTACTGCATTTACTGTATTGCATCCTGTAAAAGTTCCACCAATGATTGACAATGACAATGACAGTGCTAATAATTTTTTCTTCATACGATTTTCTTCCTTTTCCAGTATTTTGTAGTTTCCTACGACAAGCGGAAGAAGGTAGGTAGGAAGGTAAAACTTCCGCTTGTTTCGGCTGGTAACTATCCAGCCATCATCAGGTAGGTAGAAATTATTCTTCAAAATTTGTGTCTACTACAGTGATAATATTCACCCATAAATCAATATATTGAGTAGACCAACGATAGTTGTCTCTGTCCTCAAATTCAGTTTTTCCAGTCAGAACATATCCAACTTGCTTTGCTCCATCTTGTGTATCAATATACATTGCAGATTTATTCTTCAGAGCATTATTAGAAATTTCCACATAGGCTTTTTCATAAACCTGTTTGCGATATTCCTGTAAAGCAGCTTTCAAATTTTCCGCTTTAATACGAATAGTAGGAATGATTTTGCTATCAATCCACCATTTTTTATTGTTATATTTCTTCATAGTGGTAGTAGTTTCAAAGATATATTCCATAGCAAATTCTCCTTTATCTTTTATTAGTGGTTTCCCACGACCGCCAGATTTTCCAGCGGTTTCGGCTTGTCACCAACAAAGCCATCATCAGGTGGGCTAAATCGCAGCATATTCTTTTTCCAACTCTGCAATTCTTTCATTGATTTCTGCAATTTGTTCCTGTAATTCTTCATAGGAATCTTTATAGTCATCTTCCCATATTTCTTCACGTTCCCAATCTGCAATACCTATACATTCATCGTCATACTCTGCCAGAAGGTCATCAGCCTGTTCATTCAGGTCTGATAATTCAGTTTTAGCTTCATCAAGCTCTTCCTGAATTTGACTTTCGGTGCGAAGTCCCAACCACTCAAAAACTGTATCAGCATCGAACCATAATAAATCATTCAGTTCGGTATCTGTCATACCATCAGGGTATAAATCATCTAATATGCTTTCAAGTTCACTGGTTTTACCTTCATTGCGTATTCTGTCAAGTGTAGAAACTGCACCAGACCATGCTTCAAAAGTATTTAAATCAAGTTCATAGCTTATTCTCATATTGTTTACCTTCCTTTTCCTGTATTGGTTTTTGTCTACCAGACCGCCAATAGTGGCGGTTTCGTGCCATTTCAGGACTACTCTTCAGTGGTATTTTTATACTACTCTTATAACTTCATTGAGATAGATACGGAGTGAACCTTTTCTGATATAAGCTCTACCAGAGGTTGTATAGTGTACCATATGTTTATGGTAACCCCATTCAGTTTCGCCATTGTGCCAGCTACAAACATAATCACAATCGTATTTGTCATTTTCATCAGGTTCATAGACCTGAAGTCCAAAAGTACCGCTGATATATGCTGCTCCTACTGGTTTCTGATTTGCGTATCTCTTATACATAGCTTCCTTCATAATTTTATACCTTCCTTTTTACCTTTTTATTAGAGTTCCTACCTCTACCCCTTCCCATGTTGGGAAGGACGCTGGCAGCCTAAAGAGCTATTTTAAGTCGCTGCCACGACTTCTTTAGTGTATTTACTTATTAGTTGGTTATGCTAAATTTGCATCATAGCAGATATCTTTGTTAGAAATTGCTATCTGAAGTGCCTTTTTGTTTACATTCATTCTCAGGAAGTCCCACAAGAATTTGTAAAGGTACTTTCTAGTAGTTACACTATAGTCCCAGTCTCTACCAAGGGTTAATCTTTCAGCCCCATTCTTTGTGTTATCAATGACAGCGATAACAGAACTATAGCTCTGGAAAACAATCCTGTTTTCATCTCTGATAATAAACTGGTTTGCAACTTCACGACCGCTTCTTTCAGATATCATGTTTTCAACTTTCATCATAATTAAATACCTACCTTCCTATACCTTTTTGTTTGTTGTTATGCTGATTATCAGCAAAAAGGAAATGTGGGAATTTGAACCCCTGAAAGTCGATTCACACTCTGGTTATCTAGCCACTTCTAGACCTGATATATGTCAAGTGATTCACACTCTGGTTATCTAAACCTTGCCATACACCTCATTTCCTATGGTAAATATAGAACGTGTCTTTATTTACCAGTTTGATAAAAAGATAAAGGAAAAGGAATTTATTCACTTTCCTGAAGCGTTGGTTAATTATGAAAGACAAGTCATTTCTTTTCGCTCTACTTCAGGTACTTATTCATTTTTCAAGGTGCTTTACAACTCTGCTAAACTTGCTTTGTTGTTTGTACCTTTATACTATCATACCTTTATGTTGTTGTCAAGTAGTTATTTAAAATTTTTTCAAATTTCTTTGCTGCTATGAATTTCTTCAGCAGCTCTACTTTTAACTTCAGATATGATATTTTCAAGGTACTTTCAACATTGCTTTGTGTATTGCTTTGTTGTAACTGTATACTATCACATACTTTTCTACTTGTCAACAACATTTTTAAAATTTTTTCAAATTTTTTCTTGAATACTTTTCTGATATAGAAAGAGTTGTTTTCGGTTATGTGGTTATGAATTTTGTTTTATGTGGTTACAATGTGGTTATATAGCTTTAAAACGCTTTATTTGACGTTTTGAGCGGTTTATATATATAACCTGAAGTAATGTATGTATAACGTATAAAATGGATTTTAAAGGCGTTTAAAGGGCTTGTATAAGGTATATTATATTTGAAGGGTGTAGTCGCTGCTATGTTGTAAGCTGGAAAGAATAAAGGGAGGGTATAGGAAGGGAAAGTTGAAATACAGAACGCTTGTTTGGTTTATGGAATATACATTGTTTATACATTGCAAAAAAATTATTATGAATTTTTATTCATTTATTTACGGTTTAAAGTGTATAAAATGATATTTTATGTATATTTTAGATATAAATGTGGTTATGATATGATTGTTTTTCTGTATATTTTTTCTGATTTATGCATGAAATAAGGTGTATAATTTTTCTGGAAATATGTTGTATTATGTGGGGTTGTAAAAAGGGTGTGAGGTGCTTTATTTATAAGGGTTTTTTGGGATAATGTTGGGGTTTGGTTTGGGTGCATATGTGATGTTTTTAGTGGTTTTTTGGGTGTATTTTGGGTGTAATTATGTGGGGTTTAGGGTGTAGAGTGTGAAGGGATTATAAGGAAAAATGTATATTTTCTTATAAAATGAATAATGTTGTGAAGTGTGAATAATATGCATGTTGTTGTTTTATGAACATATGTTTGTCAAGTGTTTCTACTTGACAAATTTTTACCGTAACTTTTTGTCAAGTATTTTTACTTTACAAACAAGTGTTCTGTTTTTGAATTGCTTCAGGTGTAGTGTGTCAAGTATTTTTACTTTACAATCAATTTGAAAAAAACATCTTATTTCAAACTGCCTGAAAATAAGGGGGGAGGGAGGGGTATTTTACACATTTTTGTTGTTTCTTTGGCAGCTTCAGGTGGTATGGGGC
>NFZC01001018.1_pt1 | contig 31523 bp, 35 predicted proteins | sample 1095391 | NCBI WGS metagenome assembly NFZC01 (sample SAMN03609890, study PRJNA323583) | gut metagenome | isolation source: feces | host: Rattus norvegicus | place: Denmark: Riget | collected 2013
ATTCTAACCGACGTATTATCATATGCGAACGTAACTGCATTTGCATTGGGAACATTACATCTGCCGGAAATACTCAACTTACTTCCGCTCTCCATACACGAAGAACTTATATCAATATCCACACTATCGTTGTTTCCGCCTAATGTATGAGGGAGAACTATCTTATAATATACCGTCTTTGAAGTTGCGGCGGCGATTTTTAGACCACCAGATAACGCTCTCACATTAAGAACCCAAATATCTCCTGCCATTCTTATCCTTTCTTATTATGAAATTGTATCCCCAAAACTAGACGATATAACATATGGGTCGCCAGCTGTCCCTGAACCACGAGAAGATCATGGGTTATTGCTCTCCTCAAAGATCAACTTACTGCGCCCGTTCACTGAACCATAGAGCTTACGAATACGAACCGCTTTTCTATTAACCGAGCCATAAAGCTTACGAATCTCTTTAGCCTTGTTACTGACTGAGCCATAGAGCTTGACTGTAGTTGCTGGGACAATACTGACCGTGCGAACTGGGGTCGTGCCAGTACTGTTGCGGCGGCGGACATAAATCGTAGTTGCGCTATGAACTGTGAGACTGAAGGTGTCCTGAACAGTAGTCCAGTCCGTTTGGTTATAGGAGTATTCAGTATATGCCGTGGCGGCCGTACCTTCCGAAGCGTGAACGACAGAAACTGTAACATTCCCACCACCAACATCATCGACGACTACATTAGAGATATAGGCCGGAAGCGTAATGAACGTGCCCTTCACCGTAGATGTGTTCATCACAGTGTTAGTAGCATAAGCCCCATACCAGTATTTAGTGTTAGGAACAATAGTCAATGGGTTCGAACTATTCGTAGCTGAATTATTGTTGACTGTAATTGTAGCAGATGTCACAGCCTTTTTAGTAGCCCAACGATACTTTCCACCGTATGTAGACTGTCCCATAATAGAAGCTTCAATATAGCGATTTGCTTCACCTGATGGAGTGCCATACGAGCTGAGAGTAACCTTCATAGTTGCGCCGGTGTCCTGAACCGAAGAAAGCGTAACGTTCAGTCCCGATGGAGCAACAGCACCTTGCGGAATGCCACCAAGCGTGAAAGCAAAGCTGCCGTCTGGCCCTGTCACATACATCGTGCAGGACGTGGACGAATTGGCTAGATAGAAAGACAGGTTTGGAAGTGAAAACGTTCTCGAGCCTGCTGAAGGAGTGTATGGGACAGAAGTAGATACAGCTTCTCCGCCTGGAGCTCTTAGACCCCAAGTGCGTGGGTCTGCCGCCCACCAGGTACCACCATTGGCCGAATAGAGATAACAGCTGATGTTGGTCAGGGTAACAGTGGTACTGCTACGAGATATATTGCCTGTAACGTTTATATTGAGCGTCCTACCACCGAATGTACCAACATATAGCCCCGATACAAAAGTCGCCATTATTGGTATACTCCATAGAAGTTGTTGGCTGGGAGGGCCGAACCTTCAGATATATCTGTATTGGATAACGTAATTACTGGGATATTCGCCTGGGCGATAGCCGTAGAGATTGCCGAGTTGGCAGAGGATAATGTAGCGGAACCAACGCTATCAGCATAGTCTTTAGCGCCTTGCAAGGTATCGGCTACCTCTGTATCGGTGTAAGATTTTGCAGAACTCAATGTAGTATTGTCTTTTGCGTCGGCGTAAGATTTGGCAGACGAAAGCGTACCCTCATCTTGTTGGTCAACGTATTGTTGTGAAACGCTACCTTCGCCAGCGTGCGCGTCCGTATAGGCTTTGGCTTCTTCTAGCGTGTCTGCATCTTGCTGATCAACATATGCCTTTGTCACATCAACTGTAGGGACAATAGAGTCGGCATATGTCTTAGCATCGGCAAGCATTTTAGCGTCCTGCTTGTCGACATAGGACACAGTAGCAGCACCTGCACTACCAGCAACCATAGATAGCTTTGTGAAGATGCCATCGCTGGCGTAGATATACATAGCGCCGTTTGCTTCATATTCCACTAAAGCATTAACATATGCGCCGTTCTCTGGCGCGCTCGGACTATCTTCCGAGTCGTCGCCCATTACTGCTGGTATTACGATTTTGCGGAACGGGCAGCAGTCGTCCTTTGGTTTTCCGCAACTACAATTTAATTTTGTCATTGTTGATATACTCCATATAACGTATTAGCTGCTAAAGCGGCGCCTTCGCCGATATCAGAAGTAGACAAGGTAAGCTTGACGGTCGCGCCAGACGCCAACTTATTTGCCGTTATTGTCCCATCCGCAATCATATCGTTCGTAACAACTGGCGTTACTTGAGAGGCAGGAACTGGATTATCAGAGTGGACATAGTCAACTGCCTTGATTGTACCGTCAGTGATATCGATGTGGTCACCGGCAGTAAGCTTATCCTGCTTCTTGTTGTTAATCTTATCCCAGAAGTAGTCTAGACCATCGTAATCAAGATATTTCATAGTAGGCATTGGACCCCCTCCTTACGCTACTATTGTATCAATTTCTGAGTTGGTGATAGCTACTAAGTCCGTATAAAGCACATAACCAGATAGGTCAACGTCAGTCGTGCCGATCTTTTCAAATGAGCCAGAATCGCCAGAAGCAATCCAAACATACTCGTCATAAATATTTGGTGCAGAACCGCTATTCGGAACCAAGTAAATCTTACCTGCGACACCCGTTGGTGGAAGATCCTCGACAATCTCGAAACTGAGACCAGTAACTTGGCCAATCGCGTCGGTAATAGCCTGTTGAACTTGGGATTGAGTCTGGAAGTTACTATCGTTCGTAAAGTCAGAAACCTTAGTCGGCTTGTTCTTGATATAAGCATCAGAGGAAGTCGTTGTGACAGACCAGTCAGATTGGACGTTAACCTCAGCGCCAGCAGAGATACCGTTAAGCTTGTTCAAAAGCGTAGTCGTAAAGTTGTTATCAGTATGGACATAGTTCGCATCTTTGACGAAATTACCGTCATTAGTAAGGTCAGTAAGCTTCGTCGGGACAGTGAGATTAACGATCTTGTTCGTTGGAGTAACGGCGGCACCGTTAACATTAACGCCCTCAATGACGTTAACCTGAGCTCCAGCCGCGATACCGTCGAGTTTATTCTTTAATGTATTCGTAAAGTCATTGGTCGAGAGGCCCTTGCCACTCACCTTATCAACTTTATTGCCGAGGGCTGTCTTTACCTTCGAGTGGTAGTAGACCAAGCCATCGTAGTCTAAATATTTAATTTGTGTAGGCATATTAGGTCGCCTCCTAAACGACCGAGTTTATTATGTTTTGAATATCTGTGTTCGTCATTCTCCAGACATCAAGGTCCTCAAATGACTTGTTGTCAATAAGCTCAACGTCATTGATCTGTGGCTTATTAGTCAACTCATTGTAGTCGGTGGTATCTTTGTCTTCGCTACCGTCTGATATAAAGGTCGGAATGCCGTCTGACGAGAACATATAAATATGTTTATTCGCCTCGTATTGCAGAAGCACATTACGATACTGACCGTTCTTCGGTGGGTTGTCTATATCATCCCCCATCGCGGCTGGCACTAACACCTTATGAAAAAGTACAGGACACTCATTGTTATGAATCTCCACTACTGGCGGCGACGAATGTTTGCCTTCTTCGCAGTTACACTTTTTCATATATTACGCGCTCCTCTTACGCCTCAACAGCGTCTCCATCTTCTGCTAATGTGATTTTGCGGTATCCACCGGTCTTGTTAAAATAGATGGCCACATTGTTAGCGAAATCATAAACAATCTGGCTGCGTAGCCCTAACGGGTTATTCTTGTAGTCGTAGTTATCTACTTCTACTGGGCCAGCCCAGGTAACCATCGTGCGATGTTTGTCGTCGATATAAAAAGTAGTGTTGATGCTCGTAACGTGAACAAAGCAGTCGGCCAAATTCTTAAGACCACTCACGTCGTCTACAACCACACTAGGAATGACCGCCTGCATTGGGCAGCTAGGCTCGACGCCGCGAAGGCACCCAGATACCTTACTTCCGTATTCGCAGAAGTTTACATTGTTGCAGCAAGATTTCTTGCACCCGCATTCTCCTTTGCACACGACCCAAGGGCGGCCACAGGTGGTGCATGTAGGCTCACAGTTGCAGGGATTTTGATTAACATTACTCATACCATTATTATAACGAGTGCCCAAGATAGCCATACAAAAAATACCCCCGAAGGGGTATTTGCAAATTACATATTTATCGCAAGCTTCGTATCGCTAATCGGGATAAACAGTTTCTGTCCCGTGATCGTGCTGTCTGTGACTGGCTCGCCGTTTTCCCCTAAATAGTACTGAACATCTACAATGAACGAGTGCTTCTCTGGGATGACTACGAAGCCGCTGTTCTGGATGCGCATAACGCCATCAGTATGGAGACCAAGCATTAAGAAGACTGCTGGGTGGTCTGTGCCGGCATACTGCATCGTGTTCATGCCAACCTCATTCTTAATGTATCCAGCACGAACCTGTCCTGCTGGGACCGTAATAGCAAGGTTATTGATAGCCTCGCCGGTAACGTTATCGTTGTTCGCGTTAGGGAACAGTTTATCGGCAGGCTCACGAACTAGCGTGCGCTTCGTTTCGCCGGTAGATTCATCTAATACATCGCGTTCCGCCAAGATATAGTCTGGCAAAGAATTGAGAGTATCAACCGCAACATCCGCTATCTTCACTGTTTTTACTTTGTTATTTCCACAACCGCAACTCATCTTACTCCTTTCTAACCAAATATTAAATCGTCGTGACGGTCAATGTCCAAATCATGACTATACAAGCCATGACTCTTATCTAATGCAGTAGCAGTGCCGTTGCTATCAACCACGGCCGTAGTGTCGCCATAGAGATTCAATGTTCCTAAGACGATCTTAGCGTTCGCTGGCAGATCTTCTGGAACTTGCCAGTAATTCAACAATACCTGTAGCTGACGAATAGCCGCCTGCATATTATTAATCGTATTAGCGGTATCGTCCATATACTGCTGCAAGTTAAATGTATAGAACTTGCCGTTATTGTATATATAGACATCGCCGTTAACTGGGAATGTAGTCTGGTCAACATCCTTCAGCTTCGTCATTGAAATGATACGAGAGAGGTCGTCGCCGTGAATACAGTCAGCCTGTCCATCTTCGCGGTTAAACGTAAGACATGTCGGGTTTTCCGCTGGCGTTAGTTCAAGAGAGGTGACAGTCTCAGCCGCCTTGACAATACTTGTCAGGTCTAAGCAATCACCGCCCCAAGGAGTGTTGACGCATAGCCCAGCCGGATTTTCTTCATCTAAATGATAATCGACATAGGCATTAATGCAGTTGGCATCAATCTTTTCACAGTCTTTGTGGTAAAACTCGTCAATATTAGTCATCATTAGTCCTCCCTCACAACTACTAATTCACGAGTCGTCGGGTCCAGATAAACGCGCAATGCTTTATTATCGCTGTCGCGAGGGATAACGGACACTTCTTTCGGTTGATGCCACTTAGCCTTGTCCCTAGCAGACCAGGTGAGTTGGTAGAATTGAGTGGAGTTTGCCGGTGGTTGTAAGCTACCAACGCGTCCGTTAGCGTCAGACCCCATGACATAGTCTAGAGACTCCCCAGCCTCTTCGCTTGGGTCCATGCCAACCCATCCATTCTTGCCATCGCAGTTTTCGCCGCAGTTAGCATCTTTCTTATAGACAAGAATAGCATTGTCTTTAATCGTCGTAGCGTCCACATCTCCGATGTCTGCTAAGTGCAAGATTGACCCGAGCTCTGGAGCAGAAATAGTTTGACGTCCACACTCAGCATCATAGATAAGCGTACGAGCAGTAATGTTTGGCTTGAGAGTGGTGCAAGTCTCCGCTCCCTTAACGACGCTAGTAAAGTCATACCAAACGGAGCGACCGCCTAGGTTGAAGCGTAAATACGCAGGGCGAGTCGTATCAGCCTCTATAGAGAGGATTTGTTCTGGGCAGCCGCATGGCTTTGGGCACTTATTCTCACAGCCGCATTTAGGCTGGCACTGTCCGCAATGCCCGCATCCCATTAATGGTCCGCCACATGTATTACAAATAAATGGATTCATACCTTAATTATAAATAGTCCCCACCCTGAGATATTAAATTTAGTTTGCGTACGCTACCACGCGACCAATTAAAGCGTAGTCGTCGTCTGAGGCGATATGCTCGCCCTCGTCGATTTGACGCTTCATCTTCTTAGCCATTCCGATAGCCGTACTAATTTCATCGTTATTCGAGAGCATAACAATCTTGCGTACGGCGTCACGCACAGCTGGGTCGCTTGCCCCTTCTTTTTTGCCTAGCTGGTTACCGTAAGCCTGACGCACATAAGACGCCGTATATCCGCTCATCGAACCAAGACCTAGAGCCATTTTATCCAATATGTCGAGGGCCTCCTTGCTATTAAGTAGCTCATCTGGGCTCGTGTATTCAATGACTGCTTCAACGGCAGGGAGGAACTTTTCCTGCATATATTGCTGGATGACAATGTTCGCCCTCTGTTTCTCTCCCATCCTCATAAGAGCTTCACTATCATCTTCTGCTCTCTTTCGGGCGTAGGCAAGGCCAGCCATTGGCACGCCGTCGCCGTCGATGATGGCAGCGACGGTTGCTCTGACCAACTTCGAGCTCCCCTTCGGGAATTTCTTTTTTGCGTTCTCGATGCGACGGTTTGCGTCACGCTGATAAAGGTCAACCGGGACCCATGGCTCCTCCCCCGAGCCAATCTTCCTGGTTTCACTTGGTTTAGCATTTGGATCCTGGGGAGCGTTCGGTATCTCGTCCCCAGTCACAAATGCGTCATTAGCGGCTTTTATTCTAGCGTCTAGTTCCTGTTCACTAAACATTACTGCTCACCTCCAAATATTTGATACATATACTGCTTCTTCTTATAAGGGTTGCTTATTAAGAGATAGTCTTCTAGCATGTCTCTGGTCGCCGAATCGCTCAAAACAGAGTTTGCGCCGTATCTGCTAATGATAGGATATAGCGATTTCACAACCATTGTATTCCACTCGTCACTAACCTGCTTGCGCTCAGCCTTATTTCCGGCGGAATAGTAAGCTTCCCACATCTTCGACGATGTAATCTCGGCATCATCTAGTTGCTTCTTTATCATAGCCTGGATTTGGTCGGTGTTTCCATACTTAGCGCTTTGTATATATTGAATCTCGTAAGGAGTGTTCATCTTGAACTGGTATTTGCCATACTTATCGTAATAGCCGTGGCCAAGGATGCTATCATCCGAAGTCTCAAGCGGGAATCCCATCTGAAGAAGAGTGTTGATTGCAGCATTACGAGAGTCGTAGTAGCTTTCCTTCTGAAGCTCCTGCGAATAATCTGTGCCGTTGTAATTCACGCCAGTAGGCATTGTAAGTAAGCTAACAACCTGAGCGACCCTAGTGCTCGTATATTGATCAGGGTACTTTTCTTTCATATTCTTGGCAATATCTAACACAAACTTCGCGTACTCATCCATCTTAGTTTTGTAAGTCTGGAAAGCAGCTTGGCGTTTCTCGGCATTATGTGTATCCCAGTTCTCATCACGCATAATTGCTAAAGCTTTCTGGAGACCATCATCGTTGATTAACTCTTCGCGCTTTGCATAAGCGATATTAATGGCCTGTTGCCAGTTAGAGCGAGCCTCGTCGTAATCAGAGCCTCCGTCTACCGGTTTAGAAGCCTGCTCCGCAATCGATTCGGCAAATGCCTTCATATCAACGCCGCCAGATAATACGCCCACAGCGCCGTCAAGAACCGATAAGGTAGAACGACCGAGTAAGTTCTGAAGCACTTTTTGCGCAGCCGAAGCGTTTAAGTTCCAACCCCACTTCGACGTGGCCTGACTGAGCCACTTGGCGATATTGCTTTGGGTGCTATCCATAATTTCTTCACCGTCCTCAGTAATAACAACATGGCTGGTATCAATATCACGACCAGTATATGGGTCTCGTCTGCTCATAAGCATATACGCGCTCTTAACAGCTGGTGGCATTAATGAAGCAATAGCCTTCTCTGCGCCGCGGCTGATATGTGTCCATAAGCCAGTTTCTTCGTCGTCACCTAAGATATCATTTGCGTCTAAGTCAACAAAACCAGAAAGGTCAATCGGAAGAATACCTAGAACATCGCTCGTAATTAAGTTAAGCCAAGAAGCATCTTGCACGTCTGCGGCATCCTCCACGAAGTGGCGGAACGGGGCGAGGAAGCTAGAAAGCTCCTGTGGAATTGGAATCTGAATCTTAGCGCCCTTATAGACAAAGATTGCGCTATTCTCTTTTTCGTATTCCTTGATGTTCTTGTAGATCTCGCGGTTAGCAGGATCACTAAGACTATCAGACAAGAAGCCAATATAAGGAATAATTAAGCCAAACGTTAGACGGGAGGCCACGCCAGCTGGGTCAAGCTCAAGTAATCGGAGAAATGACTTCTGGCCGTTAATAGCGGCGCCGAGATAAGGAACACTCTTAATAAAGCGGTTGCCAAATGCAAATGAGCGGCCGAAATCGGTCGTGGCATCTAGCGCATATCGAGTAGCCCATACCTTAGCCTCTTGCATAGACATACCAGACTCAATCGCATTCTTATACTGGGTGGTATAAACAGATTTGCGGAGGAACGACTCGCGCCAGTTACCGCGCGAAGTGTTTTCAAAGAAGTTGTCAAAACCTCGGCGCATTCTAGAATACTGGCGAGCGAACTGTTTTTGTTGCTCCTTTGTCATGCCCTGGTTGAGAGCAACTTCATATTCCTCTTTGCGAACCTCTTTCAGAGTGGTTTTGCTCAAGTCGCTCCCGCCCTCAGAAGCACGATAGAACTGGGCCTCAGTCACGCCACCCAAACCAGGTAACGCTTCATAGCCACTCTCGCCAACGGCGAACTCGACAACAGCACGCTTATAAGCGGCATCCGCTGCTTCCCCGGTCATTCCCTTCGTAGCAGAAGTCTTTAGTCCATCTAACCAATCAGCTCCATATGTAGCCTTAAGCCCAGCCTCAGTAGCATCAAATGTCGAATCGATAACGTTCTGCGTAATCTGCGTGGTCGCATATTTACCAAAGAACTTTTGGCTGAGCGGGATAGAATCAGATACAACCGAGGCGCCAAAACTCTTAAGCCCCCCAGTACCTAAATCGGTGAAAGGCCTTGCGCCGCCAATAACAACAGCGTTGATAGGGTCGCGGAACCATTGGTTAATATAAGATGGGATATCGATACCAGTCGTGCCCCAACGGAAGAATGCGCTCGAAGCGGAGTTGAAGCCAAGAATAGCATCAGAGATTTTATTAGTGTTATTTACAAAGTAGCTTGGCTGCCAGTTTGTGAGCCCAGCGTAAAGCGGGTCAGTCTCATAAAATCGCATCACGCCATCTTCGTCTACTAATTGAACAATATGGCGCTTACCTTTAATATCATCGAGATACAGTTTGCCATCTTTAGCTTTAATGCCCATAGCCTCAATGTCGTTCATTTCTTTTTCAATGGCGCTCCAGTAGGACTCCATATCAATAGCATCACTTGGTACCCGCTTCGATAATTGAGCAGAAATCTTACGGAATGAAGAGCCGATTTCTTCTTCAAGCCCCTTGCCAATAGTCTTAGATAGGTCAGTGAAGTATCTATCACCGATATTCTTACCATAACTCTTCCTAGCAATATTCTGAGCAATACTATTTTTAGCACCGTTACTCTTAAGCAACGCCGTAGAAAAGCTGCCAGACTTCATGCCGCTAAGTTGCTGGAGAATAACATAACGTTCTGCGTCAGCGGTATCAACGCCGGCATCCTCTAGCCTTTTAACGAGACCTTCGAAGGTTTCATTCTTCTTGAGAGCGGATGACATCTTCTCAATAATAGACTCTGATGTCTCCTTAATCTGGATGCCGAAATCCTCTCCGAAAGTCTTATAATTGCGCAAGTCCACCTTCATGTCGTCAATCTTAGACTCAGCCTTTGTGAGTTTTTCTTGCAGCGCAGCATACTTTTTCCGCTCAGACGCTAACCATGTACGTTGTGTGGCGTTTAGTTCAGCTTCAGCGCGCTCACGGATGAGAGATTGATACTGCTCAGTTTTGCGAATAGTCTCACCAGCGTCACTTTTAATATACGCACGCTTGAGATTTGGAATAAACTCCGGGTCAGCTTTAGATACCTTCTTCAAGTTATCAATAAACTCAGTATTGCCACGGGCGCGACTACCAATATCTGAAACATCTATACCCTGGCCTTTAATCTTATTTTTAATAAAGGTTTGAGCTTTAGGAGGTTGCGCATTATACCAATCATTAAAAGTCCCAGCCCGCAAATCGCGTGGGTTAAAAATCGGTACATCCGTGCCCTCTGGCGCAGTTAATAGTAAATTGTTCAGAGCAATATCGTCCATACCATCAACATAAGTGTTCTGGACTTTCTTGCCTCTATTCAGGATGTTGTTAATCCCTCTCTCCACCCTAGTCATCTCACTCTTGGTCTTTTTGACCTCGCCAGCTACACCTGACCCAGCGGAAGCTCTCACTTTGCTGATGCCTTCTTTCATGAGGTTGCCCTCTACAAAAGCTTCTTTAACAGCATCTGTTAACACCTTACCATTCTTAGCATCAAAAGCGTAGGCAAAATCTTTCTTCAAGTCTTTAAGATTCTTAGTAATAATCTGTGCTTCATATTCGCTTGTGCCGTCGAGGTTGAACCCTTTAAGCTTACGGGTAGGTAAGGAAATAGCGTTTAATGCACGCCCCATCTCTTGCCCCTGTGCTACGGCGGCCGAGGCGCGAAGGCGACCGTAAAGCACCATATTCGGGTCTACGAAGGAGTCCTTTATATTACCAGGCTTTAAGAACTTAGCGTCATCTGCCACCATTTTGGTAGCAAAAGCGGCTGGGTTCTCCAACTCAGCAACAAAGTTTTTGACGCCAGTTTCTACTTCCTGTCCCTCAAATAGACGCGCGGTGTGGATAAACTCAGATCCATCCTCACCGAACACCCCACTCTTGCGCCAGTTGATAATATCTTCAGCATACTTCTTCGTGTAATAGCCTCTAGAAATCATATAGTCGTCGATGGCCTGGTTATAACGAGCCATCTTCGGAAATAGGTCGTCAAGAGCATTTTTCAGATCGCTGCCTAGTTGATGGCTTAATTCGCCCATCTTTTTCTGCATAGCAGCTAGATAAGCAACACTCTCTTCATAATTCTTGAGGTTGCCCATATTTGAATCTGCGATAGCTTTGCCTTTTTTAACTCCACTAGCGATAAGATCTTCAACCTGTTTGATACGGTTCGAGTAACGCGTAATCTGCATCTTGTAGCTAAGATACTCGCTGGACTCTTTAGAAAGGATACTACCGGCACCACGAATAGTCAGGTTGCCGTTTCGTTGCTCAAGCGCGGCGACTTTATTTTGAGCCTCAGCATATTCAGTGTAGCGATCACCAGCATAGGTGTTGATCTCGGACATCTTAATCGAGACGCCCTTGTTAATTGCATCGATCTGATTCTCTAGATTCATACGCATTGCGACTGCTTTGCGCTGGGCCGCGTAGTTCTTTTTAACAGCGTCAGACAACGAACCACTGGTGGCCTTTGTAGAGCCTTCGGACACTTCGGAGGCTGCTTTTTCAATAGCATCAGCAGTCTCCCCTGCGCTTTCCTCGGATACGACCTTAAATAAGTTTTTCTCACCAAATACGATTTCCCAAGCATCATTTATCGCTTGGTAGCTCGCTTCGTCGAGCTCTTTGAGAACAGGAATCTTCGAGATCGTATCGGCGGCTTCAGATAACACGGCATACATGCTAGTGTTGAACTTACCGAGCGCACCGGCTTCAGCAATTACCTTACCACTGCCTTCAGCGGCCGCCCCTGTAACATTGCTCCAGTTCCCCTTATTGAGCCAAGTAAAGAACTTATGCAATCCAGCGTATTTATATTTAGCGACCTTAGCGGTAGTTTTTGTAGTCGCGAGAGAGATAGCCTTTCCAGGCGTAGTGTTAGATAAAATCCAAGAAACGCCTTTGCTTGCGCCAAGACCGCTCGCTTCACCGACGGCGTTCCATAAGATATTTGATTTTACTTTATCCCAAAGCTCAGGGGTCATTTCGCCACTAGCAATAGCCTTATCTAGCAAGTCCCCATCATCAATAAATGTCTCTAACAAACCTTGCGCCGTGACATTCGCCGCACCACCAAGAAGTTTGAATACATTGGCAATAGCCTTATTCGACATCGTCCTCGACATAAAGGTAGCAATACCAGAACCAGTTGTGCCTAAGCCTGCGATGCCCTTGCCAATAGCTCCACCAACAGTGTTAAGCAAAACAATATTCTCGGCAATCTTATATGCAATATGACCGACCGCCTCGCCAGCAGACCAAGCGCCAGTCAACGCCGCATTACGTTCATTGAACTCGTCGAATAACTTATTTAATTCGTCTCTCTGCGCACCAAAGCGCTCGCCTAAATCACCCTGCCACAGAGCGTCTACATCTCCCTGAAGTTCATGGACAAACTCATTGATATCACCGCCGGCCTGGATGAAGTTCATCGTCTCACCCAGAATAAAGCCACCTAAATATGCTGGGTTAGCAAGATACATCATTGCCGCTCCACCGCGGTCGTCTTCATCTACTCCAACGGTATCAAGAACAAAGTCAGCTAAGCCTTCAAACGGCTCCACCAAAAGCTTAGATAAATTGTAGCCAGCATTACCTAAGTCTCCGATGAAGTTAGAAACAGCACTTGCAGAGAACATAGCAACATCAAATACTGCAGTCGTTTCTGGCTTATTCTGCGTCACAAGATTATACATTTGAATCGTACGCGCCAGCTCAGTCGCATAACCAGCGTCCCCCATATTCTCTTGGCGTGTCTTAGTTTCTTCCTCATCACTCGGGTCATAGACGTTATAATCCAGAAACCCCTTCATGCGAGACAGTGCTTCATCCTGAAGGCGTTTCGCAGTGTCGTTGTCAAAGTCCTGAGCATAGACCGTATTATAAAAATCTTCAGCGCTTATTGTGCGTTTATCGGCGTCCCATGACCCTAAGCCAGACCAATTATATTTATCCATTGCCCAATCAGGGACATAGACTGCACCGCTCTTGTTATAGTCGGCTTTATCATAAAAAGTATTAGCGATAGCGACATCCTGGTCAGTAAAATTAGTGCCATACTTAGTAGCAATGTCTTCCTTATAGTCTTTTATCATTGCGAAAGACCCTGCATAGTTGTTTGCCGCATCTTGAAAAGTCATCAGTGCGTCAGCCACCTTGATAGGATTACCAGTCGTTGGATCAGCGATAGAGGAATCAGGGTCGTTACGATACATATTTACGAGGCCAAGAAGCGCCTTATTCTCAGAGTAGTTCTCCTTAAACGAGTCAGAGTTTATTATATCGCTAGTCAGCCAGCTTGGCCCTTTGACGGTAATCGTGCCGGATACTGGGTCGATTGTAGTCGTTGCTTTTGCCTCAGAAATTGGGACATAGGTCTCTTCATCTTCGCGGTTTGGTTTGTAGACTTTTCCGCCAGACTCCAACCCTTGGCGAAGAGATCCACCTTGAGGCGCAATTAAAGCTCCCTCTGCTTTACCGTCTTCTCCAAATACTTCAAAAACTTTATTAGCCATTTTTAACCTCTCTTCGCCTCGAGCGTAGCTAACGCTGCCTCAAGTTCTTTTATTCGCTTTAGCCTCTCATCCTGAGCCTGACGGTTAGAGATATAGTCAGGAGTAGGAGAAGTCACAAAACCCCAAAAATTACCCTGATACTTTGTCTCTGTTTTATTATACAAGTTTCGGAGAGGGCGCAATTCATTATTGATAGCCTCAATTTGTATATCAATATTGCTATCTAAAGGAGATTCAGCCACAGACTGTTCTGGACCAGAACCGTCATCCTCGGCCTTCACTGCTAATTTCTCTAGGTAATTGTTCGGGTTATTTCCACTGCTAATATTGTTCGCGCGTTTCTTGGCTGCCCGATAAGCGTCATTATAGCGTTTCTGAGCTTTCCCAATCTCATTATTAAGAAGTGTGCTGAGGGCCTGAGATTGAGCTGCAGCGCGTAAGTCTGACACCATAGAATTAGTTTGTGGAGTCTGATAGCGCGACTTAAAATAATTACTGCCGCCAGCTAAGCCGCCAAGATTGCTTGGTACGGCAGTACCGAGATTGTAAGTATCTTGACGAATTTGAGCGGTATCTTGCCCCTGCGTATTACGCAAATTGTCAATAAAGGCGTTCTGCTCATTGAGACTGACCTGAGGATTGACGTATCTTCGGTCATTGTCGATATATGAAAAGTCGTCTAAGTTCATACCTCTAGTATATATTATCCATCTTTTAGCGACTCTTTTTCCACTAAAAAACGCCCCCGACCATGGGGCGTTTCTGCCGTTAGTCCTTGACGGTGACTATCTTTGTGACATCTATACCACGAGAGTCGGCCCACTTCGTGAATAGATCAGTCATATACCAATCACCATCAATCCCATTAAAGTAATAGTCAGCGACTTTCAGAATCTCACTCTCGTTATCTGGATAGTCGCTCATAAGAGCAAGTAGTTGGCTACGAGTAGCGTCGAGCTCAGCTTTATCAACCTTCTCGATAATTGTATCTAGTTTCTGATTTGTGCCAGAGTTTATTTGAGTAACACACCATGTGCCAATTCCAACAGCTGCAGCGCCTATGATCCCAACAGCAGTAATAACGTCAGCAAGACTCTTCGTCTTTTTGATAATTTTTTCGGACATTTTCTCTTTAGGTTTTTTAACAGTTGTCTTCCTAGGTTGCCTAGGCATTTTCATTTCGATTTGTTTTATTTTCTTAGCCATAACTAGGCTCCATCTTTTATTTTAGTATAAAGCCCATCCCTATCGTAAATATAGACAGCACCATTAGCCTCATACTCGACAATCTTATTAGAAAAAGCCCCATTAACAGGCTTAGCCTCTGAGTCTGCAGAATCATCGCCGAGAGCGGCTGGAATAATGGTCTTAACTAAACCAAAGCAATTACAAGCATTATCGCAATTCTTATCGGTGGAACTATCAATGATTAAAAAATCATCACAACACTTCATACTATTATTATATTATTCAAAGTCTTCGGCCGGTAAAATCTCGTCAGCCAAGTAATAATGTTGACCCACACGGAGCCTGTTCACATTGCGCGTACCTAAAGCAGAATCATCGAAGTTAGTGATAGCCTGATAGTCTTCATGGTCTTGATAAAACCCATCCCCGAACCATTCAGGTAACTCTTTGAGTACATCTTCGCTTCGGTCAGTAAGTGGATATTCGTCCGTAACATACTCATGAATACCGTCAGAGAAGATATACCCGATATTGCGCCCATTATCAACAATCACTGGATGGCTAACTACCTTTCCGCAATCAATATAGTCAATGGCATCAAACTCAATAGGAACGCTTGCGCCGCCTACTTCAGCAGATAAAAAGGTTGAGAACTGGTCGATAGAGGAATGAACGCGAACGCCGCTTTTATCTTCATTATACAAGACGCCTCGGGCATCCATATCCTCACCATCGATACTAGTCTTTGCTCGTACTAAATGACCGGATGGGTAAATGTATCCGTCAGAAGCAGTGCTAACAATAGCGCTGCTAGTATCCACTTGATTACAGTCAATATAATTGATTTGATCATACTCAATAGGAACTTTCTCTGCCCCATTATCTACTGACAAAAAGTTTTTGAACTGCGCTTCGGACGATTCAATAATAACCTGGTCATCGTCTGCGTGAAAAGCTACAGCCATATCGTCTGCGTCGTCGCCAGTTAATATGCTAGATGACACAAAATGCCCATTCGGATACTCGGTATAGCCCGATTTATTGGAGACATTTACGATGGCAGGGGTCGTATGCACCTCCCCGCAGCTAATATAGTCTACATTATCGAACTCGACGGGGACTTTTACCCCGCCAAGTTCTACTGCTAGGAAGCCATCATATTTATCTGCAGACGACCTGTTAAAGCTTTCTGCGCCGTCATCATGGTATAGGACTTCCATACCGCCTCCTTATAACATACTGTTTGGGTTCGCGTACTCGCCGCCAGTCTCTGGAGTTAAACCAGCTAAGCCGGTAGACATCGCCCCATCCTGCATCTCCATATCTACGCCCTGAGGACCACCGCCATTTGCGGACATCTCAGCTAGCTGACGCTCGTCTGGAATAGGCTGTCCTCCAGCTAGTTCGTCAATAATGGAATCAATATCGTCTGGAGACTGAGTCTGCATAACATTATCCACCTCATATGGAACCGGATTCTGCTCATACGCCTGTTGGTTCTGTTGAAGCGCCATAGCCTCGTTCTGAGCCTGCTGTTGAGCAAGAGCAATCTCCTCCTGGCTTGGACCTTGTTCACGGACAAAGCTGGACGCCACTTTACGAGGTACGGTTCCCATAAGAGCACGCTCCATGAGATAAGCGATACCGTCCTTGTTAACAAGCCCACTCTGAGCAAGGTTAGCAACAAGCTGGAGTGCGTTAGCGGCGACTGCCTTCTCGTGAATCTGTACAGCCATAGCCGGGCGGACATTGATAATCGCATCAAGCGCCATTTGCTGAATCGACACAGAAGAGTTACTACCATAATTACTGATAGGAAAATCTTGGCGAGGAGAGTAAGCTACACGGTTAGCAATACATTGGCGAGCAATATCTGCGTAAAGCTGCATAATTGCGTTCTGGTGCGTCGAGAGACCCTGGGCAACGGCACCTAAGGCCATACCAGACTCGGCGGCACTTGCACGATCGCCCATAGCCTGCAATGCGTCAAACTGGTCATAAGAGTGGAGAATCTGTTGAATACGCTGCTCACGGAAGGCAATTTCGCTATCAATAGGGGTGTAGTCGTATTGGAAGTTAATTGAGTTGATGTCGCCCTGGATGTCATCAAGCACAATACCCATAATGTTGAGCACACCACGGAGAGAGGCGGCATCAGCAGCGTTAGTTTCAATGCGGAGGATCGAGAGAATTTTACTCACATGGTCGCGCTTTGCACGCCAACCACATAGTTCGTCATGCGTATCAAGAAGAGAGAAGACTGGGGACCACGGATGTGGGAACTTATCCATGTTCTCTTCCTCTTCAAATTGAATCTTAAGAGGGCAATCAAGACAAAAGTCGTCCATGCGGGTCTTCTGCTCACCAGTAACCGGGTTCGTAATCGTAAAGGCGATTTTGCGATGGAAAGCTTTTCCGTTTGCGGAAATCACATAACGGCGGTTAATAATCTTGAATTCAATCTTCTGGTCGAGGTCATAGAGAACCGTCAACTCAACATCGTCGCCGTTATAGAGAGACTTACTGCGAACTTTCGCGTCAGAGGCGTAAGTGCGATACCAGTTAAGGTTATAGCAGGTACGAAGGTCATGGTCATATTCATCAAACTGACTAATACCACCAGATAACTGGGTAGAGGTAGCTAAGCGGTTGATGTCCTCTACATAAATATCGAGGCCGTTAAGAGTGCGTATTTTGCGGTTGCTATACTTTGCGCTCTTATCGACATTCCAAACTTTTTTACCTTTGCCGTCGTCCTCTTCCTTTAAGATTGAGCGATCTGGAGCCTTAATATCAAGATTCACCTCTTCATTGTCATCGTTCGCGATCATCTCCTTGAGCTTCTTCCAACTAATCATAGTGGAATAGCCACGGAAACGCTCGAGGCCAAGAGACGAATATTTGGTGTCAAACCAAACATTCTTCGGGTTAACACGAAGCACTTTGTTCTTATCTGACACTGGGTCGTATTTAACGATAACGGCAGCTAACCCAGCCCACGTTAAGTCGCGAGAGAAAGTAGCCGAGAGAATGTTGAGGCGGTTGCGGACATAGTCTATCTGGCACTGTGCCGAGAGCAAGTCTTCAGTATCGTCATCGATAATGCCAAATGGGTCGTTAATCTTATACTCATAAGTATCCACGCCAGACGCCATCTGGTTAGCGCGGTTGTCTACAGCTTTTTTGATAGCGAAAGAGGTTCCCTCTGGAACGCAACGACAATACTCTTCATACTTCGCACGATCGACGGAATCGACTTTGTTCAAATTGCTCTTTAACTCCTCTTGGTACAGGTTTTTATAAGGCTTGCCTAATTTAGCTAAACTAGCCCTCCAAAGCCAGTAATGATACGAGGTTCGGGCAGAATCCGACTCTTCGAGCCACTGAATTGGATAGTTCCAATCATGATTCCAGTCTATAAAGTCATAGTTCTGCATCCTACTCTACCTCTTCGTTATTAAAATAGTCGTACGAGTTCATAACTTTATTTTACAATATGTCCCCAATAAGCAATAAAAACACCACCCTGGAACTAAGCGAACTGGGTGGTGCCGAGCTTTAATTGGAGAAAAAGCTACTCAATTAGTATAGCATTATTTCTTGCCTGGATTGAGAGTTTCGCGCATGAATTTCTCCGCTGCTTCAGCAGACGGGTGTCCGGCCATACCGGAAGCGCGAAGGGCAGAATCTTGCTGAAGAACTGCCATGGCTTGCTGCATGTCTCTGATGTCACCTTCTACTGGCACATAATCAACCGTTGGAGCTGCGCTTGCCTCTGGCATAGAAGCTGGCTGTCGAGCGGCGACTGTTGCTGCTTTCATATCCAAGAAACGGCGTACCATGACATCATTAATGGAGCCATCTTCATTCATCGGATGGATATTGAAAGCCGCCATGTCTCTGAGGACTGCGCCACTTTCTACTTCTTTCGCGATGGCTGCATATTTCTCCTCGTGAGAGAGAGCGCCGAAATATTGCTGGGCTAAGAACTCTTGTGGAGTGATCGAACCGGCTGGGGCCTTATAAGCTGGCTTCGGTGGCTCAGCAGGTTGTATTGGCTCGACAGGCTTTTGCTCTTGAACCGGGGACGGAGTAGGGTTACTGATTCGGGATTTGACCTTATCATATCCTCCATTCGCCTGAAAAAATTTCTGCATATCGGCAAGCTGTTCACTCGTGAAGCCGTGCATATCTGGAACCTGAGCTGGCTCTTGATTAGAGTTGGTAGGTGTTGCTTCTGTCTGTGGGGCTGGCACCGCACCGGCAGCTTCTGGAGTATTTTCCATGAAGTATCCTTTCTATATTATTAATAACTCTATTTTAACTTACGCTCTTCATTTCGTCTATTTAATGCATTCACAATAGCGTATACTTCGTTCAAATTCGGGGCTGCCATATATAAAAGCTCTGGAGCCTTCTCTTTCGTCGCTCTATTATATATGCGCCTAATTTCAGTCAGCTCACTTGCTAGATAAGCTATAACCTCTTCATCACTATGGTTCAGTATCTCTTTAATAAGGTCAATCGCCATCTCTAGTCCTCATCCTTGACGAATGTACCATTTTTCGTCTCCCCAGTACGGTTGGCGATGGCTTCATAGGCAATCTCAAGACAAGCCATTGGATCCATGTTAAGAATATCGGCAAGAATAATGATGGTGACAAGGGTGTCGCCAATAGCATCATATAACTCGTCCGGTTGTTCAAGAGCTTCTAAATCATAGTGGTTGCGAGTGATCTCGTGGGCAATCTCGCCTAACTCCTCGGTGACTTTGTTTAACTGGGCTTTTGGGTCGTCCAGCCCTTTGTCGCGCCCCCACTGAATAACATCAGTAATGGTGGCCATTGATGCAATCGCGTGCTCCTTAAATTCCTTTGTCCCCTTATAAAGATAACTATATCCTGCCGGCATAAACCCTCCTTTTTTCTCCATTATACAAAAAAATGGGCAGCCATTAAAGCTGCCCGGAGCGAGTCGCGAAGAAATCGACCTGATACTGCATCGCCTCCCTAAACTGTTCGTCAGGAATATTTACATAGAGCCAAGCGGCTGCTCTTGATGCGTCGTAGCTGTCAATCTCAACCTTGTTCTCCTGGTACTTAAACCAAGCCTCCTTCAAGATCTTCTCGTCAGGAACGGGAACGGTCTTAAGATGAGCATGGAGTTCTCGGTGATAGACAACAGGGACATAGCGTACGAACGCCATGCACATAAGCTTAGCGTAGCCCTTAGAATACCTAGCCTTTACGAACAAAAGGTGATGGCGATCTCGTGTAGTAATTGGTGGAATTCTTACGCAATTTCTTCTCTTCTTTTTCTTGCTCATAATAACACCCCCTTATCTGAGCAAACGACTCGAATGTACGACTTGCGTCTAATTTTATTATGCGCACAAAAAGCCGCCGGCGGGAGAAAACTGCGGCGGCTTCTTTAATTATTTTACTGTTTCTGAGTATTATTGGCAATAATATCAAGAACGCCTTTTGCCGTATCTTGCTTGCCCTCGATAGTGGTTAAATTGTTATTGACTGTACCTAGGGCGGTCTTAATATCGCCTAAGAGAGACTTGATATTGGTAAGTAATGATTCGACTTGGTCTGTTTGGCTGATGAGCGTCTTTTCGTTTTGATTAGATTTGATGTCTGCGTCAGTGCGCATCGAATCTTTATCTTGTTCTGAGTAGTTATTGTATTGTTTATAATCTGGCATTGCAAAATCCTCTATTAAACTAATTTAATTATACTTTACGACCGTCTATCTTACCCAATTCTTCCTGTAGTAAACAAAAAACCTCCCGAAGGAGGTTTTTCTAACAGCTAAGACTTCCCAGAATTAGCAATAGGTAAACTGGTCGAACTCGATAATAAGTCCCATAATTGGGAAGGTAATGCCCGTACCGACATAGACGGTATCAATCATACCGACATAGAGCTTGTCACAGTCGTATGGTTTGATGTCTAAGTGGTAGCCTTCCTTCTCGAAGCTATAACCAACGCGTGGGTCGAGAATAGCTACATATTGCTTGGTTGTGTCATTGTTCCAGAGTGGGTACTGAGTAGAGAGAGTTTCAGTACCAGTGGTCATCCATGGGCTGCGTTCGAGAACAACTACCTGGGCAGAAATGCCGAGGATTTGCTGGACGCGTGGGGCGAGTTGGAAGCCCGGTAAGCTCCACTGCTCGTAGGTATTGACACGGGTTGGCTGGAAATTGAGATTATAAACACTCTCAACGCTCTTGATTAACTCGGTAGCGAATTCATTGGTGATGAAGACGGTTGGGTTAATGTTCATGTAGGCGTGGCTCAAGTAGTAGAGAGCTTCTGGTACTACGCAGCGAGCGTTAGCAGTGACCGTACCTTGGTTGTCCCAGTAGTGGGTTGGGTGAACGGCAGCGATCTTAGCATCAACAGTCTTTGCTGGAGCAGCAATAAGACCATCAATAACCTTGTTCCAGAGATCTACTTCACGGCCGAACTGGTAAGCGGCTTTTGAAAGGGCATACTGACGAGTGAAGAAAGCAGTATCCCAGAAGTCTTTGTTCTTGTCACACATGCGGACACCGTAAGCATATTCGCAGTCAAAGCGGAAGCGAAGTTGCTCAAAGGTTGGCAAAGTGTTGATGCAAGGGACTTCACAGTCGAGAACAATGTGGTCATGACATTCGTCTTCGCCATTTGCCGCATATGTTAAATCTTTCTTCTGGAATAGAGAGAATGGGTTTTGGTCTTTGCGAACGTTTACGATAAGTTCTTGACCGTATTTAAGATTTTGAAGGAGAGTACCAGCGTCAATCATGTTTTGACCGGTGAAGAAAGAACGAGCAGAGTTAAGCTGTTTGTTAATTTCAGGCTCATCAATGAGGTCGCGTTTTACGATTTCACGATAAAGAGGAAATTGAATATCGTAATCGAAAACGGAAGTCGTAGATGGCTGAGTTGGGGTACCAACAGTGGTTTGAGTATAAGTGGTATACTCGGTAGCCATAGAAAAATTCCTTTTTTTATTAAAATTAATATGTTCGCGTCTACTACAATTCGGCGGGTGCAAACCGTCTAATCCTTAGTTGCTCCAGTTAATCGGCCTCCTCGCACTGTTGGCTCTGTGAGTTTGCGGCTCACCGGGCTCAGCACAACTTGGTCTATTAAAGGTGCCAGACTTAATTTCAGTAAAACATACTACTGCTAATAAAACCGAAAAAATAACTGCAAAATATAACATTCCCATAATTGTTACATAGCAGTTACATTAGATTAACAGAAGTAGTGGGTGTTTACATTTTGGAAAAGATATAACATTGTTACATTAAAGATATAACATTAGTCGGTATAGCCAATGCTGATGGTTGCATCTATAATCTCACCAGTATTCTTCAACTGACGCTTCTGCAACTGACGGAGTCTCCTGTGGAACTCTCGCCTATATTGCTTTTTTCTACCTCTGCGACACTGATAGCACGAACAACCTGTATGCAATCTTATATTCATACTTTCATTATAACAAAAAACCACCGCACTTAACCCCGGCATGAATGTTAAGTGGTGGTGGTCGGGGGCTTACGAGATGGTCGATATTTAAGACATTCGTCCCGCCACTCTAGCCCCTAGCGCTTGGCTACATTATAGCATATTTTTTCTTCTTTTTCTTACCACCGCAAGGCATATGGTATCCTCAAACATTATTTTAATTTTATTATACTCTATCGCCGTTCTATCGGACATACTATAAAGCTACTATAAAGTCTTCCACCTCTGTTAATCGTAGTTACTATAAAGCACGGCATACTCGTCTATCGGACAACTTTATCACTGTGATACAGATAGTGACTAAGTTAGTGACATAGATGTCACCAACATGCAACGACCATTTCCGTCAAGACACGAAAATGGTAGTAAAAAGACCCTGCTACCGGCAGAGCCTTTACTTTAAGAGAGGCATAACATCCTCCAAATAAGCATCTTAATTATACTACAAAAAACCGCCGCTTCAAGTGCCGTCGTATATCACTCGAAGTTGTCGGCGGCTTATATTCCTTTTCCACGCATGGTGGGAGGGTAGGCAAGGCGTGAGTATCGGCGACGAGCTATTATTTCCGTCCAACTCCCCAGTTATACGCTTTCCCTCTCGTGCTAGGGCGACTAACCGTCAGGTGCCTGCCACTTTCATTATAACGCAGTTGGGTGGATATTGTCCCAGCATTGTCTTTTTCTGTTGTCAAACTCGTTCTCGACAAGCTTCTTAACGGCGTCAGACTGCTTCTGGTTAACAATAGAAGCGTCAATGATACGGAAAATTCTATCCATTAGCTGAGTAAGATTTACTTCATCGAGAACGAAGCGAGTCTCAACTGGGTTAGACCCATACTCGTCCGTCTCGCCGACATCACAGCGAGATACGCCGTTAACATTATAGATACTTTCGACTCCGTTCTCCTTCAGGAGCTCAGTAATGTCGATTGTTTCTGACTGTGGAAGCCCGACATTTGGGTTCTTCTCCAACGGCTTAAAGATTGTTACGTTTAGAAAAGTTTTAACAGTGGACTGGTTAGGGCTTTTCATAAACCTCCTTTTAGTTAAATTGTTAATATATCATCATTGTATCACAATATTGCCCAGCTACTGCGCTTGCCGCGCTCAAGCTCACGCTGATTCAAACTACCAGCATAAATAACCAAAGCCATCACCCTATCGTCGTGACACTTGCCCTTAGCAGCCATACGGAGAGACTTCGTCCCATCAGCACGAGTCTTAACATGTTTTACCATCGTACGAAGCTCGCTCAAAGTATTCTCGTCATGAATAATAATCGCCTCACGGTCTAAGAGGGATGAGAGAGCGTCAATCATCCTCTCCTTAGTAGCAACAGAAGTACGAAGACCCGGCACACGCTCGGCTCTCGCCTTCTTGTCCTCATAATACCAGTGATAATATTTTCGGGCATTAACTGCCACAATAAAGCCGTTAGCTACGTTAATCTCCGGGCATAGGTCGGCCTTATTATATATGGTCCCGATGCTTACTGCCCAATCAGCATAGTCCTCGTCGGGGAGGCCTCTCTCAGTAAAGGTCGCCACCTGCTCATGTGTCGCCAGGTCCATAACGTGCATCGCAAAGTTATCGCTCTCTTCTGAACGAGCTGTGATAGGGTCAATCGCAATGCGATATTTATGACCATAAATCGGAGGCTTGTAGATAATAAACGGCGATACGTCCGTCATCTGAGCCTCAACCTTTCCGGTCTGGTTATCTGTAACGATTCTATAAGTCCCCCCTGCAGTAATGTTTTTCTCCTGCTTATCAAGAGACTCTTTGTTGAATACTGATCGATCGGCAGTCAAAGCTAAGATGTCAGCGATAGAAGTGGGGAACTCGAATTTCATCTTCGAGGTACGGAGTGCACGCCTATGGTACCAGCCGATCTTATCGTGCCACTCTTCTCTTGGTATCCCATACTTCTGCATCTCTGGGATGACGACCTCTTTGTCGTAATCAGTATAGCTAGCTTCCGTCAATCCAACTCCATCACCCTTACGCCCGTACACCAAAAACCACGGGATGAATACGAGCTCCATCTCTTCTGGATTATCAAGTGCGGTCTGGATTTTATTCAGGAAATACTCCGTCAAACGGTCAGAGAAAGTACCAATATAGGCAGTAAATGACCAGCCGTAGCTAGAAATAGCACCAGATACGGAGTCCTCGACTGCCCCCGGGTTGCGGTACTCGGATGGCTCGTCACAAAGCCAGACTGATACGGTACCAGAACGAACAGAGTTAGAACCAGCTGACGTGACCTCATAATACCCACCACGACGAATCCCCTTAACGTCTTTATATTTCAGCAGAGTTGAAGTACCAAGAGTATCACGCTCGATTGTCGGGAAGATAGATGGGTGGACGCTCGTCACGATTGGGGCAATCTTCTGCTTAAAATATTTGGCCGCCGCAGTTGCTTGGTGCATCGTATGCACGACGTTAAGATTCTCCATTCCAGACACATAAGCCACAATGTAGTTAGCGATCGCTGTCAGCAGAGTACTTTTCCCGAATTGCCGAGGGCCCAAGATGACACACTCCTTATGCACAGTGGCACGACTGTTTTTATCCACATACCCCAGAATCGTACGAGCAATCATCTCCTGCCCCTTATTCATCTTCGGGTGGATAAACTGACGAGTATCGCGGTCCTGGATGAGAATACAGTTCTCGAAGAAATACTTAAACCCATCAAAATCACCAGACAAAGCCATCTTTATCTGGTCATTAGTTAAGATATTATCGTCTTGATAATCGTTAAGAAGGAGTTTTCCCACTACTCTCCTTTCATTGCACCGAGAATCGCCTCTTGAGCCTCACGCTCCCTTCTCTCTTCTTCGGTTTCTTGAGGGGTAAAGATATTGTTCCCCTTGAGAGAGGCGTTGAGCTTCGCAACGCTCTCGGTCAGAGCACGCACCATATCAGCATCCTTAGGATTGATATCATCAATCAACTCATCGAGCTTGTCCAGGAGATGTACATTAACATCTTCTATAGTGGCGTGGCTTCTGATTTTAGCTTCAATCACCTCCCCTTCCATTATTTACCTTCTGTAATTTCTTTACGTCGGTCACGGGTAGCACGGATATAGTCGTCCCATACCCTAGGTGTGACCATCTGCATCTCTTTTAACACAGGGTGAGTTAAGCGCTCCTGCTCAGATATCTGATCTGGCGACTCTGCCTTTTTAACGATCTTGACCGAGTCCTCTATACGCTTAATCAACTTCTTTAGATAATCTATGTTTTCCATTATAAGTCAGCACCGTTAGTCTTAATAGTCTCACCGGTACCGATAACAGCGCCCTCTTTTGCAATAGATTTACTCTTGCGTGGGCGGACATCGCCACCTGACTGCTCTTCATCGGCGACAGTTGAGACGGCCTTAGTGACAGGCGCATCATATTCATGACCCACCATGTCGCGGTAATGGTCACGAATAGCCTTCTTCAAGACCTCTTTATCGTAAGAGGTCATGATTTCGACATATTTAGAGCCGATGCTTATGACCTTCTTATCGCTAGTAGTTTTCATGAGTGGAATACGGAAATTATGTGCCTCTTCCACCCAGTCAATATGTTTGACTAGCCAGCTAGTATCTACTTTTGCGTCCGAGCGCGTGTCGGACTGGATAAGCTTCACTGCATCTTCTATTGTAATGAAGCCATTTGGTAAAGTTGGTTGCATGGATTTCCCTCCTTATTGCTAATTACATAGTATAATAATTAATTTTTTTATGCAAAATGAGTTAAGAGTAACTCAGCGTCCACGTCATTTTTAAGATAAGACCCGTTCGCTAAGTCTACCCACTTCAGACGCTCATCATCATAGCCAATAATAATAGCCCACTTCGAGTGAGCCTCAATATGCAGTCGCAAGTCTGCGACCTCTGGAAATTGCGGGAGCGTATTCAATACCGAGAGAGACTTCTCTTTCCCCTTAATGATTGGAATAGTCAGCGCCTGGGTACAGTGAAACTTTGCCATCTTCCCTCGTATCAGGTTATCGCTACTGCCACACTGGCATGACACTACCTTCAACATTAGTACATCCTCCTACCAGTCATCAGGTCACGCATATCCCTAATATCTCCCTTGTCTGTTATCTCAACATAATAACAGTATCGACCGTGCTTCTTCGCGAGCACTAATAGATGATTGCCGAAGTTGGTGTTTGACCACTTCTCTGCCAGTCTCCTCATGGCGTCACTGCCTTTCACCTCCGGGGGGAGTGGCTCCCCCGGGGCAATGAGCTGCATTGCTGCTTCCATCTTAGTCTTCACACCCCCGCATGTGCACCTAATAATATATTTCATTTCATTATCTCCGTCAGTTCCGCTAAAACCTCGTCTGCATTTTCTGGGTAAACGCAGTAATAGAAGAAATTATTAGCGAGCAACTTCTCTCCCCACTCCTTCTGGCCAGGGCGAAACTTCGCGTTCTTAGACTTTTTATATTCAATAAATACCACGACTGCTTCTGGACCTAGGATTATGGTGTCTGGAAAACCGGCTACTGTCGTCGCGTCTTGTTTATATTGTAAAATCGCCGTTGGCTTTATCGCCTTCTTTAGCCTCTTCTGAAAGTTCTTCTTAAAATCTCTCTCCAACATCTCCTACCTCATGGTTGTTAACTTAATTGATTCATCTAAATCGACCAGCTCGGCCTTGTTCATATCCCAGTATACCCACTCAGACACCAGGATCTTGGTCTCGTCTATCTCTGGTGCCAGCTCCTTCAAGCGATTAAAAATCCACGCCGTCTGTCCAGGGTTCAGTTTCACTCGCGGTGAGTCTGCCAGCTCCAGCGCCTCCTGCGTATTGCACTCTAATAAGTGGTGCCCACAGTACAGACGCCCATAGCGCATATATATATTATGGTGCAGCCTCAGTATGCGAAGCAGCACATACTCCGCATACCTCTCCTTGTCGTCCATGAGATCATCTTCTACTAAATACCCCATATCGTCACGATAATAACCATCTGGAGTGCCCCCCTTAGTGGAAGCGGCCTTGCGCTCGTTTTGCTGGATGATTGCATCCGCTAAACTACTCATTAATCAAGTCCTCAATGTCGCCGTCTACTATTGGCCCCTCGAACTGCATCTGCTCAGGTAAATCGGCTGGGTTATCGTGGGTTGAATAATACTCCTCGAGCATGGCTATCACACTGCGAGCCGGCTGCTTATTCGGCCCAACCCCCACAGTCGCCGTATTAATAATGTCTGATACATAGCGCTTAAACTCTGGCACCATATACTGTGGCATAAACACTGGAAGCTTGCTGTCTTTCGTACCAGGAAACTTATACGCAGCCATAATGGTTCCGTCAGAATACACCGTACTCTTCTGCGAATTGGCGGTCAGGAGCTTCTGCTTCAACTCCTTGCGGTTATACTGATACCCATTCTCCACGCACCACAGCTCATAGTCATCCACCAGTGGCGTGACCTGATAACCACTAAAGTATTTAACAAACAGATTGAGATAGGTCGTGGCCGAGTCAATCGCCTCAGATACGCTCTCACGGTTCGCCTGCATCGTAGTCGAGAACTCTAGTGGCCTGTTGCGATAATAAGACGCAATCGCCAACACGACCCCTAGGAGCTCACTATAAAACTCTTCAGTATAGGTCTCCTTCTCAAAGTTCCTGCCGTTATTATCGAATTTACTGAGGTCGTTATTAAACATTAAGATAAGGCTACGACGCATACACGCCTCTTTCCCACTGCCACTCCACTCCGGTAGCTTGTTCATCGGATAGAAGCTCATAAACTGAGTGCTGACCTTCACTGGCTCAGAAGAGAAGAGCAATTTCAACGGAATCGGCTCATGCGCAGAAATAGACTTGAAGTAGCTCTGGCTGCGCTTCAATTCCGCCCCTTTTCCCTCATCATCTTCGTCCGGCGCATTCATCATAGTGGTAGTAAGGTCATATACAAAGTGGGGGTCCTCGAGGTCAGCCAGTTTCACCGCTGAGGTATTATTCCTCCCTAGCATCGTGTGAAGCATCTTAATGAAAGACGATTTGCCGTTGCGAGTGCGCCCAATCAAGATGAAGGCCCCCTTCGGTTTGTGGAGCATAAAAATAGACGCAGTCGCCTTTAATAGATCATTAAATGTGTCCAGGTCTTCATTCGCCCACACCCAAAACGGCGCCAGTGAGGCCGACTCCAAGCTCAACAGGTCGTCTCCTATCTCTTTCTGCTGCTTGGGGCTCAACAGCTCCCACGGCGTAATATTGCCATTATTCTTCTCCAAATGTTTAAGGGTCTGTTTATACATCCCCTCCATATACGGCGTCGATATTTTGTGTATATCCAGCTTAATCTCGTCCAGAGAGCTGGCATCAAACAGCTCGCGCATGCACACCCCATCCGGAAATTTTATTAAGGCGGCTTTTTCTTCGTCCCAATACATGTCCGCTCCTACCTTTATTATGTTATCGTTCAGCCGGTCAAAATGTCGGTCTGTGTATAGGCTAATTGTATCACTCAGCTCCGTCACGGTCCTCGGCGCCATCACCTTGTGTGGGTATAGTTTCTTACAAATGTTAACAATAATCTGATTCGCCCTTATGTCAGTCAGCCTCTTAAACGCCTCCTCCGGGTTCATATCGTCTGGCTTCGGTCGATAATACACCGCTCTCGCCGCGTCCACATATATAAACTCATATTGTTTCTCCGCCGCATCCAGCGCTCGCTTCCTAGTCCAGTCCGCTGGCGTCATCTTCAAGTCCGGCGCCGCATTCATCAACTCATTCACGGTGGCCATTGGGACCGCCGCTACCTCCGCACCGTCCATATTACTGCCCCAGCGCCTCGCGCTCACGTTTAACAGTCTTTATAAGATACTCATATGTACTTACGATGTCCCCCTGCAGCGGCGCCAGCCGCTTCGCCCATTTTTTCATTTTGGTCTCATCGTTAATATATGAGAACTCATATAATATATAACTGTCCGTAATGGCTAAGATGTTGATCTCATAGTTCGCCATCTGAGCGCTCAGCTCTGGTGCCGTGGTCAGCTCCTCTAAGGTACTGGTATGCTGACTAAGTTCACTTTTCATGCCTCTCTCCTTTCGCTGCATGCTATTTGTTGTTAGTAATTCCACTATACCATGGCTGATGGTTAGAGTGTCAACACGGAAATGCGGCGAATTGATATAATGAGTTTTCCACAGGGTCTAGATGGGGTTGACACAATATATATAAATATATTATAGCATTGAACTTTTTTGGGTTAAAAAGCCGGTATATATAAACTTTTTTGAAAAATATAAACCAAAATTGGATTTCTTCAGAACATAATTTCAATGTCTGTCAAAAGGCTATGGTTAAAATATATACTTTTTTTGATAAAGCTACTGTTTATTTTTGGTTTAATTTTGGTTTATATTGGTTTATTTTGGTTTATATTGACCAAAATTGCGGCCAAAAAACATAGTGCTTATGAATAAAAAGGATTTATGAAATATATATAATATAAAATATAATTTGTATTTAGTCAATCTTAACAGGGGTCGTATGACATCAAATTATTTGTGTGTCAATAGTAAAAATTTGCCATTTTTTGTGGTAATCTGTGGTAATCTGTAGTAATGTGTAGTAATTTTGGGGTATTTTTGGGGCATTTTATGCCTACATTTGTGGTATAGTCGCAGCATAATTACCACAAAATAATATTTAACAGATGAGAAATGTTGTTGCCACTTTTGTGGTATTATGTAGTATAGTTGTGGTATAATTACCACATAATATAGAAAAATGGGGGAGAAAATAGGAGAAATTAGAAGGTATGAAATCAGTAAGAATCAGCGACGAAGCGTATAAAAAAATCATTAAGCGATCGAAAAAAGACAAGCGCACCATAACATCAACCATAGATATTATGATCGATGAGTCTATAGCCAATGCGGCTATGGCTAATAAAGCTGCAGCATTCAATACGTCTCCATACTCGCCGGTTGATTGGGGCAGTGAGCCTACTGTACATTATGATAACAGTGGCCACGCGGCTATAATAGGAGATTCGACAAAAGAGATGACAGTTGATGAGATAGCACAAATGAACCAGAGGATAAGAAACAAGGCCCCAAACTGGGAGATGAGTGAGGATGAATAGGTAGCTACTTATAGGGGTGGGCTTGGGATATAGACGGTATGACACCTTTACTATATATAGATGGTATGACACCCCAAACCACCCCTCGCTACGCTAGGGGGTATATCTATTCGCTATGGGGGTCTCTGGGATGCCCAAAAACCGAACAAAAACCGAACATACCAAAAATATTTGCTGTTGTAAAAACCACAACATATATTTTTACCTCTGTTTTTAGCCTATTTTTAGCACATTTTTAAAAAAAACTCTTGCACATTTTTTAAACGTGTGTTATACTGAAGGTAGCCTTGGGGGAGGCAACAAAAAATAATAATAACATAACCACAAGGAGAGAAGCAAAATGCTTAACACTTCAAAAAAACGCCAAGAAGAGATAGCACACGCAATGATTATGCGTGCCGTCGACGAAGGTCAATGGTGGGATTAACAGAGGGGAACTATCAAAATTAACGGGGGAGCGAAAGCTCCTCCACAAGGGAGAAACTATGGTATATGTAAACGGAAAGCCTACCAATGAGCCATGCTTTGGAGATGTCGACATCTTCAAAGATAGCGATGGGAATGTCGAGAAGGTGATATTCCACTTCTAAAAGCAAATAAATATGGGGGCGAGCAATCGCCCCTACAAGGGAGAAACTACAATGGAGACAAATCAAATTCTAATAGTAATGGGATTACTTTGGCTAATCATTTTGGTCTTAAAACTAGCAGAGAAGACAAAATAAAAGTAAATAACTGGGGTGGGCAACCACCCCACAAGGGAGAAAACATATGGAACGAACAGATAAACGCAAAGACATCATCATCTTAATTCTTATCGGCGTAATCATCGGAATGGTGATAGCCACTTGGATAAGGGAGCGACAACTCGATAATATGGAGTGGTACGAGAACCGAATCCAATGCTTGGAGAAAGCTCCAAGATATCACAACGCTTGGTGCGACGACGATAATAACCTAATCAAATAGCTACCGACCCTCCCCGCAAGGGGAGGAAAGCTATGTTCCTACTTCTTATTGAGGTAGGCAATTATCCTGCGAATAAAGGCGATGAT
>NFZC01010801.1_pt1 | contig 30845 bp, 24 predicted proteins | sample 1095391 | NCBI WGS metagenome assembly NFZC01 (sample SAMN03609890, study PRJNA323583) | gut metagenome | isolation source: feces | host: Rattus norvegicus | place: Denmark: Riget | collected 2013
AAAAAAATGCTAGAAGATGCACAAAGACAATCAGAACATTATAGAATGATGATAGAGCAAAAAGAATATGAGGAAATGAACTATGACGCTATCCGTAGAAGGTTGGACAATCTTTCAACGTTAGAATTAATAAAGCGGTTGTTTAATGTACTTACATATAAAGAATAATCCTATTCTTTTTGTCTTAGAGCAGTAATTACTACTGCTCTTTCTTTAATATTCTAATATTTTACCACTTATATCCACAATCTTTGCAATAAAATTGACTTCTGGCAGTTTTACTGAATAAGCCAAATCCAAAAGCTCCAACTGCTTTTTTAGTGATTGATATTTTCTCTATATTAGTAGATTGACAAGTTGGACATTTGGGCTGAACCGATTATTGTTGCAACTCATTCAATTTATTGAGTATTCCGTCTATGACTTCTTGTTTTGTGATAATGGCTTTAGTTATTTCGCTTGAGATCATACTTAATGCAGAGACAGACATAATTCCAAGTTTTGATGCACCACTTTTGGTCGCTTCCCATACAGATGTTGGACGGATCGTGTTTAAAAATTGATGACCGTTCCATGTAATATTTTCAATTTCGCAAAACATCATTTTATTACTTCCAGCATCATTAATTCTGCCATCAATAAAACGAATCTCTTTTAAATTGTAAACTGTGTACCAAATATCTTCTTCATTATATATACATGAGAAGTGCTTTCTTAGTTGTTCTAAATTAATCTTTGTAAAATTATGTTTTGTTAAATCGACTTCTAGTTCAGATTCAAGATACAATAATACGTCTCTAATGCAATCAGGTTTTAGTTTCATAAAAGTCTCCCTTCAGAAAGGTTGGTGCAATATGGTTGATTTAAGTAATATAGCAGAAAAAGTATATGAGCAAAACGAAAAAGAAAATTATATTGCTAATATGCTTGTTCGTACTTTGTATTCTAATAATGTTGAAAATGATGAATGTTATCGAATTATCAAACTGTTCAAGAATAAAGTTCTTGGCAGTGATATTAAAATTTAAAAATCACTCTTACAATCGTTACAATGCCACTGTTTCCCTATCTTCTTGGATAAAATACCAAATCCTATAATGGAAGCAGATTTACTAAGTGCAGATATTTTATTTACGTTGTTTGAGTTGCAATACGGACAGCGTACTTGCGATGCGGTTGTTTCTTTCTTCGTTTTTTCAGTAACGTTTATTTGTTCAACTTGTGCCCGGAATTGAGCAATTTTAGTTTTAAATTCTATGATGTCTTTTTGTTTGAGTTCAATCATAGCATCTATGAAATCACGATCTTCGGAAATTGATTTTATATAGAAGTATTCTTCCATTGTGATAAAGGTATTATAAAGTTTAGAACCACACTCATCACATATGTCAGAATCTATTGTATCATCATGGTCAACAAACCATACAAAATCACATTTTTTATTGTGACACAACCAAACCTCACTTTTCTCGTTCATTGTATTGCCTCCTAAGTTAATTTAAATGTTGTTTTGCAGAACAATTATACCATTTTCAAAAAATTAAAACAACGATTTTAAACTATGATAAAGAAAATGGTTTTACATTTTTAAATGGATTTAAAAAGCAAATACCAGAAATAGGAAAAGATGTAGAAAATTTATTCAAAAAAGTTCCTTTAAATGACCGCTTTAGTAAATTGCTTCAAGAGATATATCATTCAAATACTTTTAAAAATACAGATTTCAAGAAATTCGTTGATGGTTTAAGTGCAACAGAAAAACGTACATTAAGTGCAGGAGAAGCGCTTAAAAACTATAACAAACATCTCCAAACCGTAGGCAAAACTACTGCTGCGACTACCTCAGCTATGTCGAGTTTGAAATCTATAGGCGGAAGTATTTTATCGACATTTGGAAATATGGCAATTAGTTTTGCAGTTTTTTCTGCTATCAGCGCAGCAATTAAAGGTATAGATAATTATATTCATAAATCTGAGAATTTAATAAAAGCTGGGGAAGAGGTTCATGCGAGTATTCAAACCACATATAAAGATTTTTCAGAAATTCAATCTAATTTAGATTTGATTGGGAAAAAATATGCTACAAATGCTGATGATATTATATCTACCGGAGATGCAATTGGTTCAATTGCAGAAAAATATAGCGAGTTATCAGATGGAGTTGATAAGTTAAGTAATAAAAATAACTCACTAAGTAGTTCTGATTATGAAGCATATCTTGATATTAGTAACCAACTTGCTCAACAAATGCCGTCGTTAGTGTCTGGATATGATGCAAATGGAAATGCAATTTTAAATCTTGGCAATAACGCTGCCAATGCAGCACAGAGTCTAACAGAACTTTATGAAGCAGAAATGCTTGCTGCAAATGTAAAAATTGGAGACAATTTAGATGCAGATTATAAAGGCATACAAGAAAAAATCAAACAGTCAAGTAATAATATTAAAGATTTCAGCAATGAGTTAGATCAACATAAGAAAATAAAAGGTTCCTTGAATATTGGTTCTGAAGGTATCATGAATACAGATATTGAATTTGATCCAAATGCTTTTGGTAAACAAACAGCAAAAGTACGGAACGAAATCGAATCCATATTAAAGAAACACGGTGTGTCAAATCCATTATCTATTGATGACGATGGAACAGCTATTTTTAACACTGACGGAATAAGTAAAGCCGCTGCGAATGAAATTTCAAATGTTATAAATAAATATAAAGCAGATGCCATTAAATCTATGGATATTGCAGATGCAGATATTAAGAAAAAAATATCTAATGAAGAGAATAATCTAAAAGCATACTGGGGCGAAATGAGTGAATCCGTTGGAGATTATTTAAAAACTTCAAAGGATTTTACAGGTCTTAATAAGGATTTGCAAAACGCATTTCTTGGCAACTTAGATTCAATAAACCCATCAGCAATAACAGACGAATACGATAATGATGTTAGTAAATTTATTGATAATGACCTTATAAAACCATTAGCTGATTTAAAGCCAGAAGCCCAAAATAAATTAGCAGATTTATTATCGTTAGATCCTTCTATGATAAATATTGGAGAATATAAATCCAAAGTATCAAATATTATAAAAGAGATTTTTCCAGACAATAAAGAGCTTCAGGAACAAATGACTAAGAATTTTGGTTTTGATGACGTTATCAAAAATGCCGAAGATCAATTAGATGTGCTTACATCTAAATTTGGTGATTCTGCAAAATCTCTAACATTAGATGAGTTACAGACAGGTTATGATTTAATTGTAAATGATGGATTCACTGGAACATTTGACCAGTTTAAATCTGAAATTGAAAAAGCAAAACAATTAGCTGCAACTTCTATTAATCTAAAAGCGAATACAAATTTCGATGCGATTATAGCGGCGGATGAAACTGCAAATGCTGGGGATGATTATGTTAAGGCACAGACATATCTCAAAGAAGCCAAAGAAATGCTTGACAAAGGTCTTATTGGGACAGATGATTTTAAAACCAGAGCAGCCTACTTCTCTCCTACTGGTGCAGACGATCCGGTAAACTTTGCTGAGAATTATGCTACTGCTGCAAGATATTTGACAGAAGATTCGTCCGGTGTTGTTAATTTTCTTAATGACCTTAGTACAAAAACTAATGATGCTGGACAAGCATTAGCTAGTTTTGATGAAAGTACAGGCAAATGGACATATAATATCAACGATTTACAACAAGCCTCTAAGGATATGGGAATTGGCTTTGAGTTTATGATGGATATGTTCGGAAGACTTGAAGACTATGGATTCTCCAATAACTTTGTTGGTTCTATTGAGGATGGAACTGCACGTATTGCAGAAAAAACAAAAGAACTTGCAGAGGCTGAAGCAGAATTGGCTAGACTGCAAAGTGAAGATGCGGATACAACTGCTATTACTCAACAACAGGAAAAGGTTAATGCGTTAAAAAACGACATTAACGAAACCAGAGATGCAATGGGGCAGCTTGTTGCTAGGTCTGGTGCTGAATATGCAGAACAGGTATCAAATGCAAAAGAAGCCATTGGAACATTAAATGCAGAACGCCAGAAGATATTAAGTGAAAATACATATGGCGAAGACACTAAAGCTGTTGCTGACCAAATGGAAGAACAAATTCGTCAATGGGCTTCTGAAAATCATCTTGAACTTGATGCCGATTTAAATGTTGTAAATAAAGAAGACACAGAAAATGAATTAAATTCAGAACCTATTAAAGTTGATGTTCAAGCTAGTAATCTTGAAGATATAATGCAAAATGCAGAAGCATCACTTTCAAAAGTTCAGGAATTAGTTGGTCAGTATACCACTGTAGATCTTGATTTAGAAACTACCGATTTGAAAAGCATTGACGACCAGATTCTTGCAGTAAAATGGGCTTTACAAGGTCTTGCAGATGAAGATGGAACTATAAATATAAATACAGAAGGTGTAGACGAATGCCTTGCCGTTATGGATTATCTTTTTGTTAAGAAAAATGAGTTGTCCAGTGGAATCATAATGCAAGTAGACACTTCCGGTCTTGATGATGGTTTGGCTTCTGCCATTTCTACACTTCAAGAATTCCAAAATGCTTACAATGAATTACAACAATTGAATGTTTTAAAATCTTCCGGGGTTAATGTTGATACATCAGAAGCAGAGGCGAAACTTCAAGAATTAGCTGGAAAGATTTCCGGATTTGACGCAGATACAAAAGCAAAACTCGGTCTTGATACAAGCGAATTTGATTCTGCTTTAGCATCTGTTAAATCTTCTAAAATTGATGTAAAAGCTGGGTTGCACATTGATGATTCTGCAATATCTACGTTGCAAGCATCTATTGCTGCGATAGATAATAATACAATAAAAACAGTTACCGGACAGACAGTAGGGAAATCTCAAGTTGATGCATTAAAGGAATCTATTGATTCGGTTAAAGATAAAAATGTAAATATAAAAGCAACTACAAGTGGTAAAACCGATGTAGATAATCTTGCTAGTTCTATTTCTTCTATAAGCAGTAAATCCGCTACTGTAACAATATACCGAAAAACTGTTTATAGTTCAGAAACAGAAAAAAAACCAAAGGCAACTGGCACGATGTTATCACCTGCAAGAGCAAATGGTACAGCATATAACGTATTAAATTATAAGCCAACATATGCCAATGGTAAGATCGCTCTATCTCGTGATGAACACGCACTTGTTAATGAACTCGGTACCGAATCAATAATCAGAAACGGTGTATGGAGTTTGATTCCAGGTGGAATGCACACACAAGCATTGAAAAAGGGTGACATTGTATTATCTGCATCTCAGACAAAGATGCTATTGGAAACTGGTCGAGCAATTGGTCATGGAAAGGCTTACGCTGGCGGATCTGGTGGTGGATACAATCCTGTATTAAACGGTGGAAGCTACGGAGGTGGTGGAACTTCCAATTCCAACTCCGCTCCTTCATCCAACAATTCATCCTCTAACACCTCCGACCAAACAAAAGAGTTCAATGAAAAGATAGATGAAATAGAAATCCTGTTAGACCGCATGGAGAAATCTTTTGAGCGTTTAACTGATTCAATCGAAACATATTCTTATGACCTCACAAAACAAAGCGAAGTATCAACACAGGCAATGAATCAAATTCGCACGAATCTTGGAACATTGCAACAGGCTTATAATAGATATATTCAAGAAGCTAATTCCGTTGGGTTGGACGAATCTTGGAAAAAACGTATTGAAAATGGTTCTATAAACATATCTGAAATTACAGACAAAGATTTAAAAGAAAAAATCGATGAATTTCAAAAATGGTTTAATAAAGCCACTGACGTTCAAGATAAAATTGCCGAAACACAAAAGGAACTTTTAGATCTTGCTGTTGAAAAGCTAGATAATATCGAAAAATACTTTGAGAACCGTACAGATTATAATGATAACTTTGGTTATCTTACACCTATTACATTATTGCAAGAGTCTCTTGATAAATTTACTAAGGAACTTGAAAAACAGGTAAATGATGGAGTCATCAAAGAAGGTTCTAATGAATGGTATGAAAGCATGGAGTCAATTTCAAAAATGCAAGAAAAGATTTTGGAAGCGACTCTCAAAAAGTATCAGGATATCATAGATAATTTGTCTCGTATTAGCGATACTCTGGATAATTCAATTGAATTAAAAGAAGCTCGTGATGAACCGATTCTTGAATCAGACTATAGTAAGCAGATTGATTTAAACAACAAATCAATCCAAGAAAAATATAATAAACGTCAGCAACTGCTTAAACAACAGGCAATTTATGATGTAGGTTCAGCTAAATATGATGAGATTGCGGAAGAAATTGCAGATATTGACGATGATATTTACGGTCTTCTTACTGACATTGAAGAGTTAAAGGATAAAATTTGGGAAGTTAGATGGCAACCTTTCTTTGATGGACAAGAGGCATTAAAGGATTTGATAGATGAAACTGACACGTTCAGAGATTTATTGGATTCGGATGCTTTTGTTGGTAAGAATGGTGGATTGACAGCTGATGGAATTACAAATATTGCTTTAATTTCTTCTGCCATGAACGAGCAGAAACAGTCTATCAAGAATTATAGCGCTGCTCTTGAGAAATTACAGGAAGATTATGATAAAGGTAATATTTCTGCAAAAGAGTTTAAAGAAACATCTAAAGAGTTTATGGATGAGATTGCATCTGGCGTTTCTAATGTCGAAAAATATAAGGATGAGATTGTCTCACTTTATGAAGAAATGCTTGAGAAGGAAAACGATGTAGTACAAAAATCGATCCAAAAACATGAAAAACTTTTGGATATTCGCAAGAAGAATGATTCATATAGTCGTAATGTTAAGAAACAAGTTAAGGACATTAATCTCGTACAGGCTCAGCTTGCAGCTCTTTCCGGCACCAACAATCAAGAGGCTCTCAAGCAGAAGAAATTACTCGAAACTCAACTTAAAGAAATGCAGGATGAACTTTCTGAAACTCAGAAAGATCGAGAATACGATATTAGACAAAGTGGATATGATAATCTTAGTTCAGACCTGACAGATGCAATGAATGAAACGCTCGACGCTGTTAAATATAATTCAAGTAAACAAGAAGAAGTCATTTCTGAAATGCTCGATTCAATTGTCCAGAATTATCAGACTGCTTACGACAAGATTAATCAAATTATCGGTAACACAGGCTTTAAACCATCCGATGATTTTCAACAAAATATTGGCAACTTAGGTACTCAAACCGGTGCTGAAAATCAAGTGCAAGACAGTAATACTATTGCACCGAATTATAAACCAGATGATTTTGTATCTGGAACAAATACTGGTCAAATTCAATCCGGTTCTAGTCAGAGTAATAATGATAAAATTGAATCTGAAATTGAAAAAGAGCCGAATACAACAAATCGTCCAGTAGCACAATTAACATTAAAACCAACATCAATAAGCATCCAAGAAGGACAGAGCAAAAACATATCTGTAAATATCAGACCTACTGATGCTGCTAATAAGACGCTAAATTGGAAGTCTTCTAATGATAGTGTTGCTACAGTGTCTAATGGTAGTGTTAAAGCTTTAAAAGCTGGTTCATGCAAGATTACCGCATCAACAACTGATGGTAGTGGAATCAGTGCGACTGTTGGTGTTACTGTTACCGCAAAACCGAAACCAAAACCGCCAGCTCCGAAACCGAGTAGTGGTGATGGTGTTATCAGAGTTGGTGATAAAGTAACCTTTACTGGAAACTATTATTCTGACTCATGGGGCGGTACTCCACTTGGAAACTTGTACGCAGGTGTTCCGGGCGGTGTTGTCGTTGATGCTTACTCTGGTGCTGAATATGGTGGGGGTTCTAATTTTCATGGGGGTTATGCTATCCATATTAAATCTGCTGATGGCAGATATGGAGATTTGGGATGGGTTATGCCTAGTCAGATTTCCGGATATGCAAAAGGTACACGTGGAATTAAGAAAGATTTAGAGTTTGCAAAAATTAATGAACTTGGTAACGAACTTGTTATCAGACGTGGTGGAAATGATTATACAACACTTACTTATGGTAGTGCTGTTGTTCCGCATGATCTGAGTGATAAGTTGTTTACATTGGCAAAACATACAGACCAGATTATAAATGCGTCTGTTGGTGCTAATGGTGGAAATAGAAATGTGGAAGTAAACAACCATTATGATAGTGTAATAACTGTGAATGGTAATGTTGATAAAGACGTTATGCCAAGACTTGAAAGAGATATGGATAAACTTTGTCAGCAGATATCTAAACGGTTTTATAAAGATGCTGGATTAATGGGTATTCAAAAGAAACTGTAATTATGTAAAATATATGCCAGTAGATATAATTGATGATTAGAATAATTATATCTGCTGGTTAATTAGGAGGATAAAATGAAGAAAATTATTTTTTATTTGAAACAGCTTTTCCCGTTGACATATTATTCAAAATATAGAGTCCAGACCGGAAATGAATTAGCAATCTGGACTCAATGGTTTGGAAAAATTTTTAACGTAAAACGTTATGAATTGAAATGCTAATCAGTATATTCAGTTCCATTGCATTTCGGACATGGTGGCAATGTATCAGTGTTGTCGTTTAATACAACTACTTGTCCACATGTTGTACATGTGTATTCACCTTTTCCTGGTTTTTCTCCTGTGGTTGCCATAAGTACTCCTTTCTCCTGCCGAAAAGAAATACCACTAATTCATGTAAAATAGTATAACATGTTTCGACAGGATTTGACAGGAGGATTTTTGAAGAACGAGTAGAAAAATAAGAAACTGTAGCATTTATTTTGTAGTGGTTTGTGACTGGCTGCGTGTTAGTTTCAGATTGCTAATGATTGAGAGAATATAGTTTTGTAAATATATTTATATGTTTACAAACAGCAAAAAATAGTGTAAGATTAAACATATAAAAAGACAGAATCCGTTAGACGGTTAAGCCTATATTGGGAAATTAAAGGCTGATAAATAATTAAATATTTAAAAACACATTAATGACCGAACTTGGCTAGTGGCGGTCATTTTTGTGTTTCTTATCAAGAAATTTAGCTATGTACGCAGAAATTAACCCGCCTACAACACTAACAACTAACGGTATTACAATTAGTTCACAAAATATATTCACGTCATATCACCCTCCTTTCTTAGCAAGGGTATTTATACGATAAACTGAATGTCACCATTCAGACGTGACTCAACCGCCCAACCATCTCTATTCCAGCCTAAAATAAAAATGTTGGATTCTGTCAAAATATATTATATATGTGTATAAGATAATAGTCAACGATTTTCAAGAGCAAGAGAACTAATCTCCTGCTCTTTTATTATATAAAAATATAAAAACGAAAACACAATCCTTTTGGATTTACAATAAATAGAAAGAAGAAAATAGCGAGGTGAAGAAAATGATATTAGTGTGTAAAGATTTTGAGTTTGACGGAAAATCATTATCAAAACAGAAATTTATATCTGTAAATTTTGATGATGACACTTCTCTTCCATCATCATTGAAGCGTGATATGGAATCAAGTGAAATGAATAAATATAGACCGGAAAGAATTGGATTTGGGACTATATATACAGATGTATTAACCTTTGATATCCATATCATAAAAGACGATTCTATGTTTGAGTCTCAATCAGAAATGGAATTCACAAATGAAGAATATGAAACATTGGTTTCATGGCTTACTTCACCTCAAGACAATAAGTGGTTAAATATTACAAAAGAAAGCGGAGAAAAAATATTGGCAAAGGGATATTTTTCTTCTGTTGAACCTTATGATAATTGGGGAATTTGCTATGGTATTAGAACCACATTTACATGCAGCTCTCCATATACATTTAATAAAAAAACTATCGAAAAAGAGATTCATGGCGGTACGAATTTTCTTGTAAACAATGAAAGTAGTGAAAAGTATGACTATGTATATCCTACATTGCATATTGTACCAACTAAAAATGAAGAAATATATATCCACAATTTATCTGATAGCGAAATTTTAGAAAATGGATCAATTACTATAACGGAAGATATTGCAAGCAATATAACAACCTTAAAAGATAAAATCACATCATATTCAAATACAAACAATATGAAAGTTGAATATGTAATCAATCCAGATACGCTTGATGTCAAGATGATATGTGATAATACATGCTTGTTATTTTATATGACAGATATGTATGGTATCAAGCATAAATATGTGGCGTATTATTTGAAGACTGAAAAACAATATTTTATATGCCGTGGTGGATTCTTTTATTGCACTTTAAAACAAGCATTAGATATCGATATCGATTGTAAAATGCTTGGCATCTATGACTCATTGAAACGCCCTGTTCTTTTTACAAAAATGGGAATTCAAGATGAAGATGAAATTTATTGGATGAGGTTGATAAATGGTAACAATAGTTTTCGTGTATTCGGAAATTTTAATTTATCAATTAATTACTTAGAGCCGAAAAAGGGAGGTTTGGTATCATGAAAATAGTTCAAGATTTTTATGGTAGAAACGAGCCTTCTAAAATATATCTTGCAACCCCAACAAAATGTATTCTATGTGCGTTAAATGGAATTAATATTGATGAGGTTGATTTTACTGGAAAATGTAATGACCTATCTCCTATTTCTTTTGATATTAATCGTTATATCGAAAATTCGAACGGCGATAAAATTGAATCAAACGGCTATGAATTGTTATCAAAATATATGCGATTATACATCACAAATATCGGATGGTTTATTATGGATACGCCAGAAATTCATTCCACAGGTAATAGCGAATACAAGACAATAAATGCGTCTTCTGCTGAAATCGAATACAGACAAATCCCGTTGGACATGTGGAAAGTGAATAAAGGTACTACTGATTCTTTAGAAATGCTTGTAGAAGGAAATGTGGAAGAAATAAATGGTGTTGAATTTGCAAAAGAAAATATCAAATTTCACAATCCACAAAATAAAGAATTGAGTCTTGTAGATATTCTTGTATCAAAAGTCGACGGATGGGAAGTTGGTTATATAGATCCAATTCCAAAGATTTACGAAACATTTGAAAATGATGAACTTGTAACAAAGTCAGTCCCTCTTTCCGATGAAGTTGGTATGTTTGATGTTGATTATAATAACTGTTACGCTTTTATGATGCAGGAGTTTGAAAAGTTCTTCAACTGCGTTGTGGAATTTGACTATATGAATTTCAAAGTCAATTTTTATCGAGTTGAAAATTTTGGAAAAGATACAAATGTTGTTATCGGATTTCGTAATGTAGAAAATACAAGTGATGTGACTGTTGATGAAGAAAATATTTTTACTAAGTTCCGTGTTGCAGGTGGCAATAATTTAGGAATTGAACAGTTTAATGGTGGTAGCAATTATCTAATTATATTAGATGATTATTGGTTGAACGAAAAATACCTATCTTCTACTACTATCGATAAATATAATAAATGGTCTGCTTTTTGTAACGTGGCAAGATATAGATATGGCGAATATTCTAAAGAATGGAATACACTTCAAGAACAGATCGGCGAATTAAACACAAGAGTTCCTACGTCAGATTGTAATCCTGAAAACTGGAAAAATTTATCTGATGATGAGTTATTAAATTTCAAATCAGATTACGAGGCGCAAAAACTCGGATATGAAAAAATATATGTCGATGAAGATGGAAATTTTGATTTGGATGCATTAAATGCTTCTCCTGATGCAAATATATACCATCAGATTGTAGATACAATTCTTCCAAATATTGATATTGAAATAGAGAACAGAAAACTTCCTACGTCTGAGGGAGAAAAGGATTTCATTGAGATTTATGAAACAACATGGAAATATTATGGTGTTAATGAATTGGAAATAAAAATACTATCCTATCAAGACAAAGTGAATCTATTAAAGAAAAGTCACTACGATTTATCATGGGAAAGATATCAAGAACTTTCAAAACAAGATATAGATAATTACCCAGTTCTTACAAAAGATGGTTTTGAAGATAAGCATAACGAGTATTTAAAAAATGCTTATCAGCTTGATGAGAATAATACTGACTCATGTGCAGCCTCTTTAAAAGAACGTAAAGATGAAGTTGCAATAAAAGAATCTGAACAAAAAGTAATTACCGATAATCGTAATGTACTTGCTCAGAAAATGGGTTTGGAATCATGGAAAGGACAAACTGATTTGTCCGGCTCTGAATCTGAAGGTTTTTCTGATAAAGAATTAAACGAGATTTATCATATCATAAATCAGACTACATACACAAATGAAAATATATTCACAACCTCTCTCGATGATTTAAAAGAAAATGTGGACGTACAACAGAAACTGTGCGAAGCTGCACTGGATGACATTGGTGTATATTCTACTCCGCAGACAATCTATGCTACTACTCTTGACAATATCTTGTCTGCGTCTGGAAATGAATTACACGCACATGATTTAAACTATGGTAATTACATTAGACTTGGAATTCGAGATGATTATTATGTAAAACTTCGTGTAATGGCAATCTCATTCAATCCATGTTTGTATGATAATAAATTTTCTTTGCAGTTTTCTAACATGATAAAATCTGGAAAGAAACGAAATGACTTTGTGTCATTGTTGGATATGGCTGGGAATCTAAGTAACTCTTCTGCTCAAAATTCATATTCTGGAAATTCACAATTATCAGATGATAATATTTATCAGATTTTATCAAAAATTTTGCAATCATCTTTATTTATGAATAAAGTTCAAAATATTATAAACGGAAACTCTAGTGGTGGATCCGGTTCGGACGGTGGTTATTTAAAACCTGGAGATATTTATGGAAACAATGGTTTCTTTGAATATATACAAGCAGAACTGATTGCTGCAAATAAAATTGTTGCTAATAGCGGAGAATTTAAAGATTTGTCTGCTCTAGTCGCACAAATTGATAATTTGTTGGCTGGAAATATAAGTGCCGAATTAGGTCATATTATTAAATTAACTGCCGAAAATGTGAACATTGATCAAGCGGTTATTCGTGATTTAATAGCAGCACAGATTACCGTTTCTATGTTAAAAGCAGGAGATATTTCTGCTAATAAATTCCATATCATATCTGATGATGGAGGGCTTGAAATTATCGGGAATACAATGCAATTTAAGGATAAAAATGGCGTTGTAAGAATCCAAATAGGTAGGGACACAAATGATAATTTCACATTCTGTTTATATGATGAGACTGGTAAAGGTATATTAATTGATTCAACAGGCATTAAAGATTCTGCCATCTCTGATGGATTAATTAAAACTGATATGGTTGCTGACGGAGCAATCACAGAAAACAAAATAGATAAAGAAAACATTATGGAATGGACTGATAAAGATGGTTCTAAATTATGGGACGTATCAAAATTATATTATGGAAATGATAAGTTTGAAGTATCCTATACTTCTATGAAAGAAACTGTAACAAATACATCCCACAAATTAGAAGAGCTTGAGGGGAAGATCGGTTCAATTGAATTAATGGGAGAACAAATTTTCAAGGAGTTAAAAGGGGTTATTTCTCCATCTTCCATTACAATATCTGCCGTTTGTAGAAATGGTGTTTCTGTTGGCAACTGGTATTTAAACAACGAACTAAATACTGAATTCGTATCAGAAGATAAATCTTCTATTACTATTCCATCTACATATATATCTGATAAAAGTTCAGTCACAATTAAAGTTACTGATTCAACTGAAAAACTATATGATTTACATACATTATACTTACTAAAAGATACAGATGGCAAAGAAGGTCAGCCCTCTATGTCTGTTATTATATCAAGCGAACATGGAACTGTATTTGATGAGGGAACGAAGATTGAACAAACACTTTGTACCTGTACTGTATATGCAGGAATAAAAGAAATAACACCAATGTCATATCAATGGTTATATATGGACGATGATAGTGGGACATGGATTGATTTTGGAACATCTAAAACCATAACATTTCCAATTGATAAAAATATTGTAAGAAAACGATTAAAATGTAAAGTTGATGTGGATATAGAACAAATAGCGAGGTGATGAATTTGGTTTTTGAAAGCAATGAATTAGATTTTTTAATTTTACAAAACGGGGACAAAGGCGAACCCGGAGTATCTAAATATACATGGATTAAATATTCAAAAAATGCCGATGGCTCAAATATGACAGATTCACCACAGGATGCTGTTTATATTGGTATTGCATATAACAAAGATTCAATTCAAGAATCTAATAATCCGGCAGACTATAGCTGGAGTAAAATACAAGGCAATAAAGGTCAAGATGGTTATACTGTTTTTCTAGAAAATGAAAATATATCATTTGCTACAGATAATAATAAAGCCGCTTTATCAAATCAGTCCTACTCTTCCACTGTTCATGTTATACAAGGAACGGAAGAACGGACTGGTTTTTTAATAGGAGAAATTATATCTGATAATGGAATAAAAGTCACTAAAGAAGGTAATTCATTACAAATTGAAGTCTTGAAAGGAAACAGTTTTGTATCAGATAATGGATATATACGAATTCCAATTTCTATTGATGGGTTAGTCTTCTTTAAAGATATAACATGGACTTTATCTATACAGGGCGCAAATGGACTACAGGGACAAGCAGCATTGAATCTTGTTATTGGAAACGAATCTCAAAATATTCCTTGCAATAAAGATGGAATTACTCCAGAACAAATGTTAATTGAAATACCTTTTTCTGGATACAGAGGTTTTGATAAAGTTCCTGTTTCTGTTGTTGTTGGTGTATTACCAAGTGGCATTACAACTGCCTCTATTGAAAATTCTACTTCTGAAAAAGATGGTCTTATTACATTAAATGTAAAGGATGGTGCAGATTTAGGAGGGAAAAATGTTCTAAGAGGAAAAGTAATCTTATCCTTTACAATTGAAGGACAAACTATAACAAAACATTTTGTATGGAACAAAACAAAAGATGGCAACGAAGGGACAATGGTATTATACACATTGTCTTCTTCTACTCCTGTGCTTTCAAAACAGGTTGACGATACAATTTCCCCGAATAAACTTGTGTTTTCCTCTTTCATCAAATCTAATGCAGAATCAAAAGAATATGCTGGTTTATTCGTGGTAAAAGAAACCACAGATGGGATTACATATAATACCAAATATATGTCTAGCCAAAACGAATCTACTACCGAATACACGATATCATCTAATAACATTACTGGTGTTCAATGTATACTTTGTGAGTCGGATAAAGTATCAAATGAATTAGATATAATTACTATACCTGTATTGACAAATAATAGCTTAAAAGATCAAATTACTGAAATAAAAAATACTACAACTGAAATTTCTTCGAAAGTTGACAAAGTTGATAATTCCATTACAAATAAAGTCTGGAAAACAGATATTACAACTCAAATAGACAATTTTAATAATACAACAGTCAAGGAGATTCGAGAACAAGTAGCTGAACAAAAAACAGAAATCGGAAATATTTCTACTGAAGTGTCTGATGTGAAAACTACTGTAGAAACAAAAGCTGATGGAAGTACTGTTCAAAAATTAGAAGAACGTGTAACTAATAATGAACAAACAGCAGAAGGGTTCAAACAAACTGTAGAACAAAATTATGTCACAAACGATAAGCTTGGTGAAACTTCACAAACATTGCGCTCTGAATTAGAACAGACCGCTGGTAAAATACAGGGTAAAGTAGATGATTTAAAGGGGAACTTAACAACTATAACTCAAACTGTTGGAAAAGTTGAACAACGTGTAGAAACTGCTGAGGGTGATATCTCTTCATTAAAAACTGCTGATGGAGAAATTGCTGCGGAAGTAGAAAATAACAAAAAAGAAATAGGTTCTTTAAAAGTACAAGCTGATAATATTCATCTTGAAGTTGAAAAAAAAGATGATGTTATACCTACTCAAATTCGCTATATAAGGGATTATTTGAATGGAAATGACAAGGATGAGACAAATCATTTTTGTATGATTGAAGTTTTATCCAATGAAACGAATTTGTCATCTGGTGTTGTAAATTTATCATCTGGATTAATTCCTACGTCTGATGTAGAAATAATTGATGCTGCAAATTATACTGATTCAGATTTAAATACATACGCAAGCATACCAAGCGGAAATCATTATCTACAACTCGATTTAAAAAGTGGAGAAGAACCTATTCCACAAGTAGATTCTATTCATGTTTGGCATTATAGCGACAATAGAAAATGTAAGCATAAATTACAAGTTTCAGAAGATGGAATTGTGTGGTATACGCTTTATAACAGCGATTTGCAAGGTGATTATTCTGAAACATCAGATGGAAAGATTTACTACATTGACGATAATACTATTTCGAAAAACATGGCTTTTATAGATGTATCTATTAATAAGATCACGCAAAAAGTGCAAGAGAATGAAAACAACTACGCTTCTATTACAACCGAAATAGGTAAGGTTACAACTCGTGTAGAAGAAGTTGAAAGTGTTGCAAATGAAGTTATCAATACTGCACTCCCAAATCTTGAATCAAATATAAATAAAAAAATTGCTGACATTCAAGTAGTTGCTGACAGTATTACAAATTCTGTTGTTAAAATTGAAGACAATTTAAAACAGCAAGGACAGGAAATTTTAGAAGCCGGAAAATGGAAAGTATCGCTTGCAAATATTGGTGGATATGATCCTAAATATGCAGACACTGAAGTTTATATGGAATTAACACCAAATGGATTGACAGTTAGCCGTTCTGCTTCAGACGGATACAAAACCCAAATCACAGGCGATACGATACGCATTGATTATGATAATGGGCGTGGACAATATGATAATGCAATGTTGATTGATAGAGACTTGATGCATCTTACAAGAGTTTTTGTTAAAAATGGAATTGATCATGGAACAATAAAAGAAATCCCTCAAAAATATGGAACTATCGGTGCTCTTGTGTTCGTATCAAGTGCAGGAAGTAATTCATAAGAAAGGAGAAACTTTAAGTAATCAAAATCATTGTCAATAGTGATTAAATGTGTTAAAATATACTCACGGAGGATATTGTTATGAACACATCTAATATTACTAATTACAAACCAAAAGATTTTGCTGAATTATTGGGTGTCTCAGTCAAAACGTTACAACGTTGGGATAGAGAGGGGATTCTGAAAGCAAATCGGACTCCGACTGATAGGCGTTATTATACTTATGACCAATATCTTCAGTTTAAGGGCATAAATATTGAAAATGATAATCGTCAGATTGTTATTTATGCCAGAGTATCTACAAGAAATCAAAAAGATGATTTACAAAACCAAATAACTTTTTTACGTCAGTTTTGCAATGCTAAAGGTATCATTGTAGATCAATGTATTGAAGATTATGGAAGTGGGCTTAACTACAATCGTAAAAAGTGGAATCACTTATTAGATGAAGTAATGGAACAAAAAATCAAAACTATCATAGTTACACATAAAGATAGATTTGTCAGATTTGGTTATGATTGGTTTGAAAAGTTTTGTATGAAGTTTAATACAACCATAGTGGTAGTGAATAATGAAGAACTATCACCACAAGAAGAACTTGTACAGGATATTGTATCTATACTTCACGTTTTTTCTTGTAGATTGTACGGTCTTCGTAAGTATAAAAAACAAATAGAAGGAGATGAGGAAATTGCTAAAGAGCTTCAAAACGGAAATAAATCCGTCAGAGGAACAGAAAGTCAAGATAAACAAGACTATTAGCACTTGTAGATATGTTTACAACTTCTATCTCGGTCACAACAAAGCTTTGTACGATAAAGGTGAAAAGTTTATGACTGGCAAGAGCTTTAGCGTATGGCTCAATAATGAGTACATTCCTAATAATCCTGAAAAAGCATGGATTAAAGAAGTGTATTCAAAAGCTGTAAAAAAATCTATTGAAGATGGATGTACTGCATTTACAAGATTTTTTAAACATCAAAGTGCTTTTCCTAATTTCAAAAAGAAAGGTAAATCTGATGTAAAAATGTATTTCGTAAAGAATAATCCTAAAGATTGTAGATGCGAGAGACATAAGTTGAACATACCCACTTTAGGTTGGGTACGCATTAAAGAAAAAGGCTATATACCAACAACTAAAGACGGATGGAAAATTAAAAGCGGTACAGTATCCATCAAAGCAGGCAAATATTATGTGTCAGTTCTTGTGGAAATTCCCGACATAAAGATTGCTAATAATAGCAATGATGGTATAGGAATTGACCTGGGTTTGAAAGACTTGGCGATTGTTTCTAATGGTAAAACTTATAAAAATATCAATAAGTCAGCAAGAGTTAAAAAATTGGAAAAGAAATTGCGCAGAGAACAAAGATGCCTCTCACGCAAGTATGAGTATTTAAAGAAAGGAGAGTCCACTCAAAAGAATATACAAAAGCAAAAGCTCAAAGTGCAAAGACTTCATCATAAAATAGATAATATCCGTACTGACTATATCAATAAATCAATAATCGAGATAGTGAAAGCCAAGCCATCTTATATAACTATTGAAGATTTGAATATATCAGGAATGATGAAGAACAGACATCTATCAAAAGCCGTTGCATCACAAAAGTTCTATGAATTTAGAACTAAGCTTAAAGCTAAGTGTGATGAAAATGGTATTGAATTAAGAGTTGTAGACAGATGGTATCCATCATCAAAAATATGTCATTGTTGTGGTGCTATCAAGAAAGATTTAAAACTTTCAGATAGAACATACCGTTGTGATTGTGGCTATGTCGAGGATAGGGATTTTAATGCTGCTCTTAATCTAAAAGATGCTTTAACTTACGAAGTTGCATAATAAAAGCAAACGCAAGTATGTACTGCGGGCTATCGCAGGAATTTACGACTGTGGAGTGTACAAGAACTTGTGAGTAGCGTATTGTTTATAATCGCCAAAGCATACACATTGAAGCAGTAAGAAGTATCCGCAAGGACTTCAATTTCTCGATGTGTTTGAGTATATTTCAACACATTTTGAGTGGCAGGGAGATATATTTGGCAACCTGGGAATCAAGAGTATTATGTAATGAAACCTATGTTTCAGGTGGAGCAGAAAATTATTCCAATGTAACTATTACTTTCCAGATAAGACGTATGGATTATAATATGATTGGAAATAACAATTATGGAAATGCTTATTATTCTATATCTTGTAATGGACAATCGTCTGGAAATAAATATCTAAATTTCGATTGGGGTTGGACTGCACCGGAAACATGGTGGACAGTTGGCAGTCATAGTTTTAAAGTCCCCCACAATTCAGATGGAAGCAAATCTATAAGTTTTAGCGGATATTTTTATACCGCTATTTCCCCTTCTAGTTTTAGCGCAAGTGGTTCAAAAACACTTACAAAAATTCCTAGATATCCCAATATTACAAGCTTTAAGGTAGATTCTACAACACAGACAAGCGGAATTGTTTCTTGGAAGGCTGATTCAACCTGTGATGCATTACAATATTCCCTTAATAAAGGAGCATGGGTAGCTACATCTGGTGCTACTTTTACAATCAATGATTTATCGCCAGGAACAAAATATGAGTTAAAAATAAAAGTTCGTAGAAAAGATAGTCAATTATGGAAAGAAAGTGGAAGTCTTACATTTGAAACTGTTCCTATTGTTTCTATTTCTACTACACCTATATCATTTAATATAGGCGGAACTTTAACTCTCTCATTTTTGAACCATGAAAACAATTCTTCATTTTTGAGATTGTATCAGAAAGATAAATCTAACGAATGGATGTTAATAACAGAAGTTTCAGATATACAAGTAGAATCGTATACATGGGATTTATCTGAGTTTGCGAATAATATGTATGTAAATACTCCAAACTCAAATCAATCAAATGTAAGAATTGACTGTGGAACAGAAATTGGCAAAAAAGAATATTTAAATAGTTATCTTGGTATTGCAAATGTAATTAATTCAAATCCAGTATTATCAGATTTTTCTTTTTCTAATACTGACACTAAAACGAATGAAATGTTTAAAACATCGAATGATTTTATTACATATTTTGGAAATTTAAAAGTCGATATTGCGACAAAAGCTATTCCCCAAAATGCATCAAAAATTTCTTATTATAACATAGGTGTATCTAATGGAGATCTATTAACAATAAAAAAAATAGATGAATCAACAAATGACATATCTGTTCAGTTCGACACATTTACAACAAGCGGAACTTATAGAGTTGCTGTAGAAGCTGTAGACACTCGTGGTAATATAAGTGAATCTGTCACAAAAGAATTTAATGTTTATAATTATCATACTCCTACCGCTTCTGTTACTATGGAACGAATTAATAAATTTGAAAAAGAAACAAGTTTGACAATTACTGGATTTTTGTCTAGGGTTTCTAAAAATGAAATTAATCAAAATGATTTATTGTCGTTAAAATATAGATATAAAGAAAATAACGAAGATTGGACTGAATATGTAGGAATAACTCCAACTAAATCTAATAGTGGAAACGACATAAAAGTGTCTTACAATAACTCTATTTTTATTACATTAAAAACAAACTCATCTTATAATTTTGAGTTTATATTAGAAGATAAAATACAACCTATTCCATTTAATGTGTCTGTTGGACAAGGTATTCCTATTTTAACAATTTTAGATGATAGAAAGGTACTAATTGCAGAAACCCCAACAGAAGAGAATTTAGCAAAACCAAATAATCTTATTGTTGGAAGCGATATTTTAGCAAGAGATACAGATGGGGAACAAAAAGAAATATTTAAAGAAATTCGCAGATTGTTTATTCCTTCTGAAACAGAACCAGAAAATCAAACAATCGGAGGTTTTTGGTTAAAAATAGAGAACTAGAAATGAGAGGTGATTATGTTTGTATATTATTAAAATGGCTGATAATAAAGAATTGATAAATTGTAGTTATGATAAGGCTGTTTATCAAAAGGAATCTTTGGTAGATGAGGTTCTTTTTTTAATTCCGCAAAAATATAACGAATTGTCACTTTCCGACTTTAATGTAGTGTTGGAATATATAGATGCTGTAAATACTCCACATGCAGAAATTCTAAAAAAGAACAATGAGCTTTATAAAGAATATCTTGCTTATACTCTTCCAGTGGACACTTCAATTACTGCATATGCTGGAAACGTGACTTTAAATTTATCAATATCTAAAGTAGATATGGAAAATAGAAAACATTATATTTTACATACTGGTGAAGCTGTCATTCCAGTATTAAAGAGAAATGATTATTATAATTTTGTTCCAGAAGAATCTTTGGAATTTGTTGATAAGATTGTGGCAAATTTGGATGTTAAAATTAACGAAATAAAAGATATCGCTGAAACTTACGACAAAGTAAAAGCAGATAATATTAAGAAAACAGATAATAAAATTCAGCTTACATCAAATGGTAATCCTATTGGAGATGAAATTATTATATCTTACAGTGAAAGTTCTGGTGATAACGAAGGATTTGAAATTATTGAATTTTAGTTTTTAAAAGAGTCGTTTAACGGCTCTTTTTTAATAAAAGATTTTTAAAGGAGGAACTCAAACATGGCAGACAAGAAATCTAAAGTTGCTTTTGGTGAAAAGACTAATATCGAACAAGCTCTTACCAATAAAAAGATAGACAGTTTTGATATAGTCTTTGCAACAAATACTGACGAAATGGCTTATGTAAATGCAGACGGAGAGGTTCGGTTTGTAAAAGATAGGTTAGATGAGAGTATTCAGTTTAAGGGAACGAGTATTGGTAACTGGAAAGATGGCGATACCGCACAAGAAGGTCTTACATTTACAGAATGGTTAAAGAAAGCTGCACAGAAACCTATTGCTCCAAAATACACACAACCAACAGTATCTATTGTTAATAATGGCGGACAATCTTCTGGAACAGTTGAAGCAGGAACTTCTATTACACCAAAATTACGTGCTACATTTAATAAAAATGATGCGGGTAATCTTACAAAAATTGAAATGTTGAAAGGTGGAAATTCTGTATCAAATGGAACTACAAGTCCACATGATTATACAGGAGAAGCTATTATTATTGGCGATGAAACAATTGTATTTTCTGCAAAAGCTACATATGAAGAGGGTGAAATTAAAAACAATAATTTGGGAGAACCTTCACCAGAGGGACATGTTGTTGCTGGTTCTGTAACTTCTAGTAATTATAATATTGTTGGTCAGAGAAATCTTTTTTATGGCACAGGAATTGGTGAGTTGCCAGAACTTAATTCTGATACAGTTAGAGGTTTGGCAAATAAAAAATTGAATCCGGCACAGGGATACTCATTCAATATTAATATTGTTACTGGACAACAGTATGTTATCTTTGCGTACCCAGCCACATTAAGAGATGTAAACAATGTAATGTATGTTGAAACAAATGATACTGGTATGGCTTCTAGTTTTATTAAAACATTGGTTAATGTTGCCGATGCAAGAGGTGGCGAAAACGGTTTGAAATCATATAAAGTATATAGTTATCGTATGGCAACTCCTGCTGCCGCAGGAATGACTTTTAAGGTAACTATTTAAGAAGGAGGAATGTAAATTATGGCTATTGAATCTAAAAATCTATTAGTTGCTGTGAAGGCTTTTAGTCCAGCAAATCCGCTTCCTCTTGACGCACGTTCATTATGGGATACAAAAGCTGAAGCAGAAAATTATGCAAAACAGGCAAATGCTTATGGTGGTCAAATCATTACTGCAAAAGTTGATGGTAAATTCAAACCGTTTATTCTCCAAGGAGAAAACGGAAATTGTACTATTGAATCACTTGGAGCAGATCCATCTACGTTAAAACAGTATGTTATTGTTGGAACACGTCCTGAGTCTGGGCAGCAAGAAGGAGTTATTTATATTGAAAATAATATAGGTTACATCTGGAATGGTTCTGAATGGAAGAAAATTTTCGAAGATGTGTCTACTTCTATTTCTGATTTTGAAGAACGAATTGGAAAACTTGAATCCGATATTACGACAAAAGCTAATATTGCAAATCCTGAGTTTACAGGAAGTGTAAAACTTGATGGCAAAGATTTGGCTACTAAAGAATATGCAGATAGTATTGTTGCTGCAGCAAAAACAGAAGTTCCGATTGTGATTGATGAATCTCATCCATTCCCATCAACAGAATATAAAGCTGGACAAAAATATGTAGTAGCATTTGCAGGAACATATTTGGGACAGAAATGTGAAGTTGGCGATGTAATTCTTATCACGAAGGATTATGCTGAGGAAGCTGCTTCTAATTCTGATGGTCTTATTTTACAAGCCAATATTGATGGAGCAGTTACTGGTACAGATTCTTCTATTGATGGCGAAATTGTTGTATTCAATGGTGCTACTGGAAAAGTAATTAAATCTTCTAAGATCAATATGACTGCTCTTTCTGATGCAATTGCAAAGGCACATGAACACGCAAACAAAGATAAACTTGATACATACGACAAGACCCAAACTGAATTACTTGCAGAAGCATCAAGGGATGCTCAGTCAAAAGTAGATACATTAAAAGAAACTGTAAATGGGAAAGCTGACAAAGCAACTACTCTTGCAGGATACGGAATCGAGGATGCATATAATAAGACAGAAATCGAATCCAAGCTGAAAACAATTACAGATAATGTAAATACGAAGGTTGACTCTGCTACAGTTGATTCTAAGATTACAATATCTAAAGAGGAAATTACAAACGAGTATAACACTGCTATTGATACAAAGATTAATGAAAAAGTTGGTGATCTTGGAGAAAGTTCCTCAGTTGTAGATTTTGTCCAGAAAGCTGTAGGTAGTGGTGGTGCTGATGTGAGTCAGCAAATTGATAACGCTCTAAAAGAGGCAAAAGCATATACAGACTCTTGTTTGACGATTGTTGAATTTTAAAAAGGAGCATACATTATGGCAGATACGATTACACCTATTCTATCTGTTGTAGCAACAAGTGCATCAAAAATATCGGATTTATCTATAAAGAATGGTCAGCTTGTCTTTGTAAAAGATAAACAATATATAGCTTTAGATATTGACAACAAAAGAGTTTTTTATAATCATATTATATCTTTAAAAACAGATGAAGAACGACAAAGTATTTTAGCTCCAATTAATGGGCTTTTTTATTTTGTCGTTTCTACGGCTGTTTTATGGACGTATGAAGAAGGATGGATACAAATAACGACCCAACCAAGTGAGGTCGTTTTTATAGGTGTAGAATTGCCGGAACTAGGTTCAGACAGCACTTTATATGTTAATAAACAAGATAAAGAGATTTCTATTTGGGATGATAAACTAAAAAGTTATGTGGTTGTTGCAGACAAGATGGAAGAAATAACAACGGATGAAATATTACTTTTATTCGATAATAAATAATTAACGAAAACAGAAAGGACGTTAAAAAATGTCAGAATTAAAGAAAAAAGTTTTAACTAAAGAAGGATTAAATATATATGACACAGAAATTAAAAAGAAAATTAGCGAAGGAGATGCTACTACTCTATCTTCTGCTCAGTCTAAAATAGACGAATTAAAGAATGGACAAGTAGCAACAAATACTCAGGACATTGAGAATTTAAAAACTGGAAAAGCAGATAAAGCAACAACATTGGCAGGATATGGAATTTCAGATGCTTATACAAAAGAGCAAACAAAATCTGAAATCACCACTGCTGTCGCAAACGCAGACCATTTAAAAAGAGAAATAGTAATACAGCTTCCTACTCCAGAAAGTGCCAATGAGCATACAATTTATATGATAAAGAAGAAAACTCCTTCTGGCGAAAATGCGTATGATGAATATATGGTTGTTAATACTGACGGCGCTAAGAAAATGGAAAAAATTGGTGACTCTGCAGTTGATTTGACCAATTATGCTACTAAGACAGAAGTTCAGACTGCAAAACAAGAAGCTATTGCCTCTGCTACACAGACTGCATCCGCAGATGCAACATCTAAAGCAAATAAAGCTCTCTCTGACGCAAAGTCATATTCTGATAGTCTTGCTCCAAATTATGCTACTGCGGCACAGGGCGCAAAGGCAGATACTGCATTGCAAAAAGCAAGTATTACTTCTGGTTCTAAAAATGGAGCAATCTCTGTGGGTGGAACAGACGTTTCTGTAAGGGGACTTGCTAGTGCAGCATATGCAGAAACATCCCAGTTTGATGCCGCTGGTACAGCAACAACAAAAGTAGAAGAACTTGCAAATGGACAAGTTAATACAAATAAAACCGATATCTCAACTTTAAAAGGTAGGGTTGACATCCTAGAGGCAAACGGATTTGAGGAAATTACAGACGAGGAAATTCGTGCTCTATTTGCTTAAATAAATAGAAAATAGGAGGAGGGTTGAAATTGAGTAGTTCAAAAAAAATTTTAACTTACCCAAGAGTTTCTACGTTTTTATCTGAGATAAAAAAATTATTTGCGACAAAAGATGCTGTAACTATTAACGAAAATGGTTTAATGACATCTGATATGTTAAAAAAATTAGATGGTGTTGAATCCAATGCTAATAAATACGTGCATCCTGTTACAAGCGGATATAAACATATTCCTTCTGGTGGAAAAAATGGACAAATTTTAAAATGGAGTGCAGATGGTAGTGCCGCATGGGGAAACGAGGTAATTCAAACATTGTCTTCCCTTGGCATTTCTGCTAGTGCTGATGAATTAAACAAGCTAGATGGATGTATAGCAACATTATCAGAACTAAATTATTTGTCCGGCACTCGTTCAAATGTACAAACACAATTAAATGATAAAGCAAATAAAATACATGAACATGCTTTAACACAAATGGAAGAACCGACCAATCAAAATATAGGAGATTTTTGGTTTAAAGTCGAAAATTAAAAGGAGGAATTTATATTGGATAGAAATAAACGTATTTTAAAAATTAATGAAAAAACAATCAATTTTTATGATTATTATATAACAAATTCTTGCATTATTAAATTTATAGATATAGATATTAACGTGGTAAAAAAATTCTTTGGAGATACAATTATAACAAAGATGCAAGAAATTGATAGCAATGGAAAAATTATAAAAGAAGAAGATTTTTACTTTAAAAAAAAACATATTTTTATCGAAAATACAACGATTATTGAAAAAGAAATCAAGATTATAAAAGATGCCTATGATGAAGAAGTTTATGACGAAGAACTTCAAGAATCTACTATAATTCATCATCCAGCAGAAACAGAAACTATTGAACATGTTATTCCTGTAGAAATGACAAATGTGACGCTTGAGAAACCTGAAATACAAGATGAAGTATATGTAATGAAAGGTGAAATTAAAGAATTAAAAACATTGGTAAATACTCCTATTGCCACACAAGATCCACAAGCAAAAATGTTAATGAATTATGTTGCTTGCGCTTTACCTGATGAAAAAATTATAGATGTGCCAAACTATGTTCCTGAATGGGAGGTCGGCATGGATATAAAAGAAAATGATAGAGTTTCTGTACGAACTGAAAATGGTGAATTAGAAATTTACAAATGTAAAAAGAATAAAGCCCACATAGCAGATGAGACAAATAAGCCAGGCACTAAAGGCAGTGCTTCTATATGGCATAAAATCACAAAAATTAAATAACAAGATTTATATAGAGGATTGCTTATATAGTAATCCTCTTTTTTATAAAGGAGGAATTTATATTGGCAATTTTAGATACAATAAACAAAGTTAGGTTACATATAAAAACAGCTACTGGTTATATAAAATATAAATTTTTTGCAGATGATATTGTGACCAACAAAGGAACTACTGTTGAGGATGAATTAAATACGATAAATACAAATTTATCGGAGAATTCAATAACAGAACAAGGATATGGTACGGACGGAACGTACACAAAATATTTTTATGTGAAGCATGGAAACGGAATATTGGAAGTTTTTGGTGATAGTGCTTTCGATGCGTCTGGAACATCATCGGTTAGGACGGTTAATTTCCATAAAGTCGCTTTTGCGAATCCTGAATCAATGTATATCTTATTAACACTGCAACGTAATGGCACTCTAGCTTCCAAAATAATGGAATGTGATGGCGGTGGCAATAGGCAAAGAACATCAACTAGCTTTGTAGCAAGATGTGAAAAAAATGCATCTCAATATAACGTCAGTTTTACATTTTATGTTAAAGGATTCTGGAAATAGATAATAAATTTTATTTCCATGTTCCGGTACATCTAAATTCCAAATCACCACTTACTCTTATTTGAACTCCTCCAACAAGCCAGAAACCTATTGTATCTTTTCCATTCCCACCAGTGCTTTCAGAAGCCAAAATAGCACCAGTGCTACGAAAACAAAGGGAAACACCTGTTATTATACTTACTGAAGTACATGGTAATTGTATAGTATATCCATTGCTTAATACTATGCCACCATTAACGATGTTGAGATGACATTCTGTAAGCTCTTGTCTTCCCCACATCTCAAGCGTTCCGTTTGACCACTTTCTATATGTTCCAAGATTTGTCGTTTTTTCTTCAACTATATAGTTCGTTAAATTTGTATATACAAATTTATCGTTCAAGTTGGGAAATAAATATTTGAAACTAGAGAACGGTCTAGTAATCCAATGGGGCGAAACAGTATCTGGGGATAATAACTATGCTACTATTAATTTTGAAGTTCCATTCATTAATACAGATTATTCATTAACTGCATCTCCTCAATATTTAAATACTTCTTATATTACATTTGAAACATCTTGTCAAAAAATATCAAATAAGACTGCGTATTTTTATACACGAATATCAAACGGAACAGGTGGTGTTCATCCTGCATCTGTTAGTTGGATTGCTATAGGACTGTGGAAATAATTATCTTTTAGTAAACTTAACAGTTATAAGACCAGCATAAGTAGACCAATTTGTACCAGTTTGAATGGCTATTGTCGCACCACCACCAGTTAGTCTACAAGCAACTGAATTTTTTACATTGCCCGGATCAACGTAACTTATGGGATAACACCCACCTCCACTAAAAGCAAAACTATTGCTTAAATCTATCCAAAAATAATCAGCGTTACTTATTCCTGTTCCAACTGATTTTGTAGTTGCATTTGGTAATGCTCCAAAACTCACCATTTTTGCATATACTGGTTTTGAATTAATAAATTCTCCAGTAGGTTGTGCTGGGACATCAATCCCTAATATATATGTATCTGCTTTCTTAGCAATAATATCGTTCATGTCAGTTAAATTTGTAATATACAAATTTATTGATTGTATCATTGTTCTATATATTGACTGTACAGAACATTTGTTCTATACTGATTGTTGCACACATCAAACAATCAAAGAAAGGAACAAAAAAGAAAATGAATAAGACGGAGTACAATGATATTTTAGTAAACAATATCATGTTATCAATGCGTGAAAAAATATCGAACGAACAATTAGAATCTTTAAAAATGGTTCTGTATATGAATGTATCGCAGTATGATATTGTATCAAAACAGCAATTACCAGAGGTTAAAAATAGAGATTGGGAAGTGGTCTTTCGATCTTATATTAGTTCAAAAATAGTAAGCGGAAAATCAGATTCTACTATTAATCAGTACACATATCATTTGATAAAATTATTATCGTTTATAAACAAGTCTATTGGAGAAATAACTCCTTCAGATATTTATTCATACTTTAATACTTATAAAACATTAAGTCATCAATATGGTCATAACATTGGAAAAAGATCCATGAATAATATGCGATTGGTTTTTAATGCATTTTTTAATTGGTGTATCAAAAACAATGTTATTTCTGTCAGTCCAATGGCTTCATTTGATGTAATAAAATATCGTTCAGAAATAAAAGAACCATTTACTGATGAAGAACGTGAATTATTATTTTATCATGCAAAAACAAAACGTGACAAAGCATTAATTGAGTATCTTTATTCAACTGGCGCAAGAGTAAGTGAATTAATAAACACAAACAGGACGGATATTAATTTATCAAAAAAAGAAGTAAAAATATGCGGTAAAGGTGACAAAGAGAGAGTAACATATTTGAATAGCAAGAGTATTGTGTATTTAAGAAAATATTTACAATCAAGGGACGATAACAACCCTGCATTATTTGTATCATTATATAAACCACATAATAGACTTAGCATAGCAGGTGTTGAAAGCATTTTAAAAAAAATAGGTAAATCTGCCGGAGTTGAAAATGTACATCCACATAGATTTAGACGTACAACTGCTACTAATGCTTTAGAGAATGGAATGGAATTACTTTATGTGGCAGATATGTTAGGTCATGAAAATATAAACACAACAACTATATATACAAAAATAAATAGAGACAAAGTTAAAGCAGCGCATCAAAAATATTTACATTCATAATTATAGCATCCGTTTTACGGGTGCTTTTCTATTTCATCCACAAAAAATAACATAAAAATAAAACATTATTTTACAATTAAATTTTAATTTATCTTACTAGATATGTTTCAAAATATAGTATTTTTCTTCCTGAGATAATCTTGTTAGATATTATATAAAATTTAACCGACTTATTTTTTAAAAACTAATCAGATAAATTTTATATAAAATATGATAAGCATATTTTTATGGTTAATTTTTCACAAAAAGATTTAATTTATAGAACTTATAAATTCCAAATTTCTAAGATAAATTAAAATTTATTCAAAAATCAATATTTATTTAATTTCAATAACTTCGTTAATTTAGAGAACTTTTATGTTCTCTTTTTTTATTACCAAAAAATAATTTTAAGGAGGTAACAAATATGAAAATTGGTTTAAGAGGCGGTCATAGTCCAAATTGTAAAGGTGCTTTTGGGATTCTTGATGAACAAGCTGAAGTAAGAAAAATCTATTCTGCAATGGTTCCAATGTTGCAGAAATCAGGTCACACAGTAGTTGATTGTAACTCCAATGCATATAATGTTGGTGCTGAATTGTCCGAAGGCACAAACAAAGCTAATGCGAATGGATGTGACATTTTTATTAGTATCCACATGAATGCTTCTAATGGTGCGGGTCACGGAACTGAATGTTGGCTGTATGATGATTCTAACGGAGTTATGAACGGAATTGCTGCTAAAATTTGTAGTAATTTTGCAAGCAAAGGATTCCAGAATCGTGGTGTTAAATACAATACTGGATATCACGACTTGAACGCATCTGCTATGCCAGCAATGATTGTCGAAGTATTGTTCTGTGACAATAGACATGATACAGATTTATATAATGCTTTGGGTGTTAATGGAATTGCTGCAATGATTGTTGATGCAATTAATGGTAAGACCACTGGTGGTTCTGCTCCTGTAATTCCACAGAAACCTGTAAAACCTAATAAGCCTACTCCTGCTCCATCTGGTCAAAAACTGGTGTTTACATACGCTGTTAAAGCTGGGGGAAGAATTTTACCAGAAGTACAGAATTTAAATGATTGGGCTGGAATGGGTGATGGAGTTGCTATTACAGATGTGGCAATCAAATGTAATTTTGGTGCAGTAAAATATCGTGTTCACGTTCTTGGCGGCGGTTGGTTACCTTGGGTAACTGGTTACAACTGGAATGATCATAACAATGGTTATGCTGGTATTGGAAAAGCGATTGATGCTATTGAAATTTATTATGATACTCCTGCTGATTACGCTGCTAAATACGGCTATCAGAAAGCTCAGTATAGAGTAAGTCCAATTGTTTCTGATGGTTATTATTCTTGGCAGTATGATAATGAGAGGGGCAATGGAATGGATGGATATGCAGGATGCTTTGGTCTTGCGATTGATAAGTTCCAGTTGTTTTAATTTGTTTTTTTTTTTT
>NFZC01006699.1_pt1 | contig 29830 bp, 48 predicted proteins | sample 1095391 | NCBI WGS metagenome assembly NFZC01 (sample SAMN03609890, study PRJNA323583) | gut metagenome | isolation source: feces | host: Rattus norvegicus | place: Denmark: Riget | collected 2013
GTGTACTTTTAAAAGATTGCATTTTTTTGTTTTGGGGCAGAAAGTGGGAGGAAACAATGGCAACAGACAGCAAAATGCAGATTGAGTATATTAAACTTGAACAAATTAAACCTTATGAACGAAATCCAAGAAAGAATGATGATGCGGTAAAGTACGTTAAACAGTCGATTAAAGAATTTGGATTCAAAGTGCCAATTGTCTTGGACAAAGATAATGTAATTGTTGCAGGGCACACACGTTATAAGGCTAGCAAAGAATTAGGGTTGAAAGAAGTACCATGTATTCATGCAGATGATTTAAACGGAGAACAAATCAAAGCGTTTAGACTTGCAGATAACAAGGTTAGCGAGTTTGCAGAATGGGATGATAGTTTATTGAATTTAGAACTTGATTCATTAGAAATGGATATGACTGATTTTGGTTTTCTTGATAGCGTTTTTGAAGAAGAACAAAAAGAAATCATTGAAGATGAAGTCAGCGAAGATGTTGAACCACGTTGCAAATTGGGTGATGTTTGGCAATTAGGAAATCACAGATTGATGTGTGGAGATAGCACAAGCAAAGAAGCCATACAAAAGTTGATGGACGGAAATATTGCTGATTTGGTTTTTACTGACCCACCGTACGGAATGAAATTAGATACAGATTATAGTTCCATGAAAAGTAAGATATTTAAAGGAAAAACTGGTGGTGCTAAGTATGAAAAAGTTATTGGTGATAATGACGATTTTAAACATGAATTAATTAACACGATATTTGATAACTTTGGGTATTGTAATGAAATGTTTATTTGGGGTGCTGATTATTTTGCCGAACTATTACCAAACAGAAACAATGGCTCATGGGTTGTATGGGATAAAAGATTGGATGATAGCGCTGATAAAATGTATGGTTCATGCTTTGAATTGTGTTGGAGCAAAAGCAAACACAAACGAGATATAGCACGCATTAAATGGGCTGGAATTTTCGGCATGGAAAAACAAGACACAAAAAAGCGTGTACATCCAACGCAAAAACCGATTGATTTAATTGCATGGTTTTTAAGCAAATATTCTATTGAAGGTGGCACAGTAGTTGATTTATTTGGTGGTAGTGGCTCTACCTTAATAGCTTGTGAACAACTAAATCGTAAGTGCTACATGATGGAACTTGACACCCATTATTGTGATGTAATTATTAATCGTTGGGAAACTTTAACAGGAGATAAAGCTACATTGTTAGAAAGTAAATAGGAGGTTTTATGGAAGAAAAAAATAAAGGTGGACGACCGAAAAAAGATATTGATTGGAAGTTGGTTGAAAACCTTGCTTCCATTATGTGTACTCAAAAAGAAATAGCTAGCGTTTTGAATGTTGACGTAAAGACGTTGCGCGGGCACGAAGAGTTTCTCCCCATACTCCAAAAGGGGTACGAAAAGGGCAAAGCAAGTCTTAGACGGATTCAGTTTAAACTTGCAGAGCGTAACGCAAGCATGGCTATATTCTTAGGCAAGCAATATCTCGACCAAAAAGACACAACGGCATTAAATCGTGAATTTGATAATCGAAAGCCGAGTGAGGACGACCCTCATGCAGACTAACGATTTATTAAGATTTCATGATGACGTTGAAAACAATCCTTTAAGCTATCCGAATACAATCAAACAACAAGTCAAGCGCCAAAAGGAAATGCTTGAGATTTACGAATACAAAGCAGAAATACCCGAGAAGATTTGCAGATGGATTGAAAAGTGGTGCGTGATTACTGATGGAGAGCGATTGGGTGAGCGTGTAAAGCTAACGTTAATGCAACGTTGGGTTATATGCTCCATTTTTGGCTTCTATGGTTACATAGATGCTCAAGGGTTTGATGAAAACGGTAATGATGTTGGTGTGGGTAAAAAGTACGTGCGAATCACAAACGATTTGCTTTTTGTTGTTGCGAGTGGAAATGCAAAAACAACGCTTCTTGCATGGATTAATGCGTACATGCTAACTCATAACGTTATTCCTAAATGTAACATCTACATAGGTTCAAACGCTTATCAACAATCGAGGCTTTGTTTTAACACAACGTGCGAGATACTGCACAAAAACAAAGCACTTGAGAACTGCTTTAAATTTACCGAATCTTTAGGCGAAATTAAAGAAAAAACAACAAACGCCATCATGCGTGCCATGTCGTCTGCCGGTGATAACCAAGAGGGTATCATCCCTGCACTAATTGAAGTGGACGAAATCCACGCCATGCGTGATTCTATTTATTGCGATAACTTAAAGAAATCGACAAAGCGTAGCGATATGCTTTACGTGGAAATGACTACCCAAGGCACGGTTCGTGGCGGGCATTTGGATTCACGTATTGAATACGCAAAAAGAGTTTTGGGCAATGAAACGGAAGAAAAGAATTATAGATTTTGCCCAATCATTTTCGAGCAAGATAGCGAACAAGAAATCTATGATGCATACCGTGGAAAGCTTCCGTTATCAGTTTTGCGTAAAAGCAATCCCAACCTTGGTGTGGCGGTGTCGACTGAACTAGTTGTGGATAAAATACGGCAGATAATCGAAGAACCGAGCAAGAAAGCAACTATTTTAACGAAGAACTTTAATATTCCGCAGAATGATTCATCTTGTTTTTACTCTGAAACAGAATGCAAGACTAAGCCGTTTAATGAAGATATATTCATCAATGCTCCAATCTTTCTTGGGCTTGATATGGCTTATACACGTGAACCATCAAATGACTTGGCGAGTTTAACAATGATGCTATTTAATCCATTTACGGAAGAAGCCTATTTTAAAGATATAGTGTTCATTCCTAAATATTGGAACAGGACTAACAAAAGTGATGATGGCAAGGTTTACCAATCTCAAGAAGATATGGTTAAGTTCAAATCACAACACGATAGCAATATTCCTTATAACGCAAAAAGAAAAATCTATGGCTATAACGAATACGCCAAACGTGGGGATGTGGTAATACTTGACGAGGCTTTACGTGATGAAATGGTTGCTGAATTTGGAGACGTTGCTAATTTTGATTTAACGGGTGTAACAGAAGATTTCATCATTTATTACATTGCATATTTAGAAAAGAAGTACAAATTTACAATTCTTAAATTTGGAACAGATCCAAACAAAGCGAGCAAGATTATGACTTACGCTAACAACTCAATCATACGATTAGATGGCCGAGAACCTGTAGTTCAATTCAAAATCGAAAATCGAGTACATAGCGAAGTTGCAATTTTAAAATCTAAAGAGTTGCGTTCACGTGAGTTGGTTTATTGTAATAGCAAGTTAACTGAATTACACTTTGCCACTGTATCGGCACATGAAAACTCGCAAGGGGCAATTATATTTGATAGAAAAGCAAAAACTAAAAAAGATATTGTAATTAGTGAGTTGTCCGCAATGAGTGCTTGTAACGTATTTTTAAACAATAGATTCACAGGGGAATCTAATACAGCAAATTTGAAAATTTGGTGGAGAGAAAATGGCGACCGTATCAAAAATTTATAATTGCAAAAAGTGGGACGATATCCGAAAAGCAGTAATAAAGCGTGATAAAGGCATTTGCTATTTTTGCAATAAGCCAATACTTAATCATGCACAAGTTCACCATTTGCAAGAAGTGAATGAGCTAAATTACATGAACGAGAATATTGCTTACAATTTGGGCAACCTCGTTTGCGTACATAGAGAGTGCCACAATGCACACCATAAAAGATTTTGTAAACATTCAATTGTTGATGAAAATTTGAATGTGAATTACAAGGAAAGGGGGGAAAGATGAAGATACCATTTACTAGATACGACTTAAGTTTGAAAAAAAGAAGTATCACAGTTAAGCAGACAGACGGTAGCGAAGTGCCACTTGCTGAATGGATACAGACGCGCAATGCGATTATGGGCGGGAGCTCAACACCGATTCTTGAAAATATTTATACAACAATAGCAACTGAATTTGCTAAGGCGGATTTTAAACACGTAAAAATTAAAGATGGAAGAATTAGCGAAGTTTCAAGCGCTTTAAACTATTTAGTTAGCAAACGACCTAACCCATATCAAAGCAAATTTGATTTTATGTTCACAATGGCATACCAACTTCACAGATTCGGCAATGCCTTTGCGCATATCATTCGTGATGAGATGGGACGTTGTATTCGCATTGACGCAATAAATGCCCAAGATTATCAAATGGGCGAGACGCTTTATGAATTAAGTGATGGACGGATTTATATTAAATTAAAAGAAACGAAAACGGGCAATATTAGGCCTGTTAGATATGACAACGTCATTCATTTAAGATTAAACCCAAACAATATTTTCAATGGTGAAGCAAACTCGGGAATAGGCAATTCGTCTATGATTGTGAAACTGTTTGATAAGTCTTTAAATTCATTGTTGGATGAATTAGATAGTAGCGGAAATGTGTATGGGGTAATTACCATTGGCGGTGCGGGTGGCAACGGTTGGAACAACTCACTTGTTAACGAAGAAAGCAAGGTTGGCAAGCAACGCGAAATAATCGAGCGTATCAAAGCAACTAAAGGTAATATCCTAGTGCTTGACGCCGGCGAAACATTCCAAAATTTATCCCATCCGTTCAGTACTGCAAGTAAGGAACAAATTGAGACTTATATGCAATACCTTTATGAGTTCAATTCCATTAATCAAAAAGTAGTAAACGGAACAGCCACTTATAAGGACATGGAAGTAATGTTTAATCGCACAATCGCTCCACGTCTTGAACAATTGATTCTTGAAATGAATTATAAAGTTTTCAGCGAACAAGCAAGGGCTAAAGGGAATGAAATAATGTATTATCGCAACCCATTTGAATACGTTCCAATTGATGTTGCGATTGATTGTGCTTATAAGGGCGCTATGGATACAACAACCAACGAGCGCAGACGGATGATTTATAAATTGCCTGATATCGAAGGTGGTGATGTACTTATGAGCAACAAGAATTTCGAAACCGTAAACAGTGGAAAGGAGAATGAAAATGAATAATGATAATAGAGTTCAGCGCTTTTTTGACATTAAAGCAAGAAGCGCAAATGAAGATTCAAAAATGGTACTTGAAGGTTACGCTTTAAAGTTTGAAAAAGAAACGGAGCTTTGGAAAGGCTTTAAAGAAGTAATTAGAAAAGGCGCTTTAGACAACACGGACATTAGCCGTGTTTTTTTATTGTTTAACCACAATGATGATGTGATTTTAGCGGGTACGAGCAACAACAGTTTAGAGTTGCAAGTTGACGATATCGGGCTTAAGTTCAGAGCGGAATTAGTAGACACGCAAACAAGCAAGGAAGTGTACACATTAGCGAAGCAAGGACTGCTAACTAAGTGTTCTTTTAGCTTTAGAACAGCGAAAAATGGATACAAATATTCACGAATTGACGATAAGAATGAATTAGGCGAAATCGTTGACATTGAAGCTTTATATGACGTTGCGGTGGTTACTTATCCCGCGTATGATGATACGGAAGTGTATGCACGTGATATTAAAGCGCTTGAGCGTGAACATGAACGTACCAATGAAGAAAGAGCAAACAAAGCGAAAGAAAGGATGGAAGCTTTAGAATGGACGATTTAAAAGAAGTCTTGAGCGTGGCACAAGCTGATACAGTGCTTGAAGAAATCAAGAGTGAACGCCAAGCAATTTTAGACGCGCAAGAAACTCGCAAAGCTGAATTTGAAGGTGCTGATGTAGACCGTAAAGAAGCACTTGCAAAAGAAAGCGAAGAAGCAAACAAGCGCTTCAAAGAATTAAACGAAAAAGAAGGAAAAGTAATTGAATTACGCAAACGCCTTGAAGAAAGCGAAAAAGTTTTTTCAATGGAAAATCAATTAAATGAATCAAAAGTTAAGGAGAGAAAAGAAAACATGGACGAAAATATGACAATTGAAAAATTACGCTCAACTGACGAATACAGAAGCGCATATGTTGAATTATTAAAAACAGGTAACAGAAACAGAGTTGAAGATGTAATTACTCGCGCTGGTTTAAAATCAACTGACGCAGGCGTACCTGTGCCAACAATCATGCAATCTTACGTTGAAACAGCATGGGCAAAAAGTGGTAAATTTAGTAAATATGTAAGATTAGTTTCACACAAAGGCAATTTACAAATTCCGGTAGAAGTAAGTGCTGATGATGCGGTTATGCATGCCGAAGGTACAGCAATGCCAGCGGAAGAATCTATTGTTTTAAAGAGTATTAATATTGGATACAAAACAATCAAGAAATGGATTAGCTTAACAGATGAATTAATGGCTTTAGTTGATGAAGAATTCTTGCAATATGTCGCCGATGAAATTGTTTATAAAGTTTCTAAAAAATTAGACGATTTAATTATTAGCGGAACAACAACTGATAAAGTAGTTGGGATTTTAAATGATGAAAACAGCTTGGTTGCCACTATTAAACAAGATTTCACTTTTGCTACACATTTAGCATTGTTAGCTGAAATCGACTTTGAAGAAGATTTGGTTTTCGCAATGAATAGAAAAACTTTCTTCAATACTGTAATGTCTTTGAAAGACAGCAACGGTAACCCAATTTATCAAATTTTAACAGACAACAAAGGCAAACCAAGATATGCAATCGGTGGTTATAAAGTTGAATTTACAGACCAATTGAAAGCGTATGCAGAAGCAGAAGCTAACGACCCTTATATGTTAGTTGGTTACTTCCAAGGCTACACTTTAAACTGCCCTAACGGCAAAGAAGTTAAAACGTTATTAGATGAAACTACTTTAGCACGTGAAGATAAAGCATATATGTTAGGCAAATTGTTAGCCGGTGGTGCAGTAACTAAACAAAAAGCATTTGCTGTTGTGCAAAAAGTCGGTGCGTAATGGATAATTTAACTGAATTGAAACGTTTGCTTTCTTTTGCTTTAGGCGTTAAAGCGGAAGGTGAAACGGTGGCAGAAGTACTTCATAATGTAGCCGACCAATTAGAGAAAAAAGCTACAAAAGTTGAAGAAACTGAAAAAGTTGAAGAAACTGAAAAAGTTGAAGAAAAGAAACAAGGTAAAAGGGCAAGTAAATAGTTTGCCTTTATTTAATTAGAGAGGGGAGCTATTCATGAGCGTATCAAACGCATATATATTGACGTTTGTTAAGCAATTCAACGATTTTGACGACACGTCAATTTTTGATGAAAAGCTTAACCTTTTAATCAATGCAGAAATTGGTAAGCTTGCCAATAAAGGCATACCAAACCAATTTATTGAAAATTCATCTGAGTGTGATGCATACTGCCTTTGCATTGCACGAGCAATTTTAATTAATTTAAATCCAAACATAGATATAGAGTTCCAACAAGGGTTATTGTTAACGGAAACTAACGAACTTAGATGCTCACTTATACGGAAGCAAAGTTAATTTATCGCCACTTAACCGAGGATAAACTCGGAAACCCAATTGAAGTTTTAACGGAAAAGAAAGTTAAGGCTCGCATTGATTCAACTTTTAGCGATTACTATTACAGCGAAAGAGGACGTTCACAACAAATGAGTATGAATCTAGTAGTTAATGCTTATCTAACTAAACCACTCATGATTGATGGAAAGCAAGCACGGATTGTTCAAGCGGAAGTCGATAGCACGTTTTACAACGTCCGCGCGGTGCTTAATGACAAGACAAGCAAATTACGAAAGATACTTGATTGTGAGCAGGTATTGCAGTAATGGCTAACACATTTAAAACGAGTTGGAACATTAGCGAGCTTTTAGCTTTTTTACGAGCCAATCCGTTAGGCTTTAAAGTATATAAAGGCGAAAAGCAATTAACCAATGATTGCGATTATATTTTTTTGGATTTAACAGGATACACGCCAATCACGTTTGATGATGGCGGACTACATAAGGCAGACATCACAGTAAACGTTTATTCACGTACATTTTTAAATAGGAAAAAGATTGTCGAATATTTAAACACACGCTTATTTGGCACTGTTTATTTACGCAAGGATGATGCAGACTTCGTGGCTACGCTCGAAAGGTCTATTTTCTTGGATGAAACAAAATGACAAATGTTAAAATTCAAATCAAGCAAATAAACGCAAAGATAGATTGCCGAGAACAAATCGAGAAAGCGTGCATTAAATGTGCGTTTGAAATAAAGAAGAATGCAGATGCGCTTTTTTATGAAAAGCGAAACAATCACGTTTATTCGAGGGGTTGGACTTATAAAATACACGAAAGGAAAGACACTGACATTCGGTACGGAGAGGTCTTTAATAAAGCTCAACCGCAACTTTCGCATTTGCTTGAGTTTGGACATATGACACGTTATTCAACGGGGAAATTTGGACAGATGAGAACGTGGAAACCACCAAAAAAGCACATCACGCCTGCATTTAATTCGACAAAAAATGATTATTTAAAAAATTGTAAGAATGTGAAAATCGTTTGGAAAACAGAGAAAGGATAATTTATGGCAGACAACTATTTGGTATATGGTGCTAAGTCTTTTGGCTACGCACCAATTCAAGAAGGTAATGAATTTGGTACTCCTGTATTTATATCAGGAATGAAAAGTTTTAATTCCGAAGTCGAACAAAATAGCACAGCCGTTTACGCTGACGATATCGTTTATGCTACCATTGACGGAGCTAAAAAGCGGACGGGTGAAGCTGAATTGCTATACATTCCAGAAGAGTATGCAAGTATTGCTTTAGGTTATGTTAAACAAACAAACGGAATGTTAGTGGACACAGGGGTTAAGCAAAATCACTGCATTTTTTATATTGAAACTGCGAAAGATAAAGACACAGGAAAAGCAACTGAAATTTTGCACTACTTTTACAATGTAACGGCCACCGAAGGAGAAATTGAATCAGCAACAGTTGAGGATGAAGTTGACGTTAAAACAATGACAATTCAATACAACTGCTCTAACAGTGCTATTGCGGTTGACGCAAAAGGCAATCAAATTGCATACGCAAAAATCATGCGCACTATTGAAAATGCAACGATTTTTGACAAATACAAAACAGAAGTATTATTGCCGACCACTTCGGCTTAGGAGTTGGGGGAGCTTAGCCTCCCCTTTTTTTATTTATTAAGGACAACAAAAAATGAAAGTTATTACAAAAAAATTAGAAGTTGAAAAGTTAGTGCTTGTTGATGGAGTACCAACAGTTAGTAAGCAAAGTAAAACGCTTTACTTTGCTATGAATTTAAAAGCTCAACGAATGATTGAAGAAAAGTTAAATAAACCATTAGTGAGCTTGTTTAGTGGCAAAAGTCAAAATGAGTTGGTGGAAACTATGATGGAAGCAAACACTTTGTTAACGCTTATTGGTGCTTGTTACTTATGCACTGACAACGGAACTATCCGCCAAGATGAAGTATCAATGAATGAATTTATACAAAGTGAATATTCTCAAATTGTTACAAACCAAGAATTAATCGGTGAAATTGCAAATGCGATAGCCGAATATTTTGGTGCGGATAAAGGAAGCCAACCATCAAATGGCAAGGCATCTAAAAAAAAGTAACAAGTGCATTTATATATGCAAATTGCATACGCGCAGGGATTCCAATTGAATGGGCAGAACAACAAACATTCGCTTATTTGCTTAAAGTCTTGAAAGAAATGAACCCTAACGTAAGCAAGCAAAAACTAAATGCAGATAATATATCACAATTTATTGCTTAAAAGAAAGGAGGTAATGGATGGCACAAGAGATTGAAGGGATTACCGTCAAATTTGGTGCGGATACAGTCGAGTTTGACAAGTCTGTAAATGGTATCAATAAAGCGTTAAAACTTGTTAAAAACGATTTTAAAGCGATTAACAACGATTTAAAATTTGACAGTAAAAACCCTGAACTATACAAGAAAAAGCTTGAAAATCTCGAACAACAATTAAAGTTAGTTAAAGAGCGAAACAGCCAATTCTCGGCATCACTGCAAGAATTAGGAAAGCGGACGGATAGCAACGCTGACTTATTCGATAAATTAACTCGAAAAATTCAAGATGGAAATGTTGAAGCAAGCAAACTTGAAAGAAGTATTGCAAGTTTAAACTCACACATTGAACAGCTGCCTTATGCACGATTTGAGACAATGGGGAAATTCTTGCAGAAAGTGGGCACTAATCTACAAACAATTGGGAAAGCACTTGCACCATTAAGTTTGCTTGGTGGTGGCATATTGGCTAAAGCCTCTCAAGAAGCAATTCAATTTGAAGATGCGTTTGCAGGTGTTGCTAAAACCGTAGATGCAACGGATGAGCAATTAGAAAAGATTAGCGAAGGCATTCGTGAAATGTCCACGCGTTTACCATCAACGACTGAGGAAATATCGGCAGTTGCAGAATCGGCAGGGCAGTTGGGTATTAAAACGGATGATATATTAGACTTCACAGAGACCATGATTGGTTTAGGAAGTGCAACAAACCTAACTGCAGATGAAGCGAGCACAATGATTGCACAATTCGCAAATGTTACAGGCATGGATGGCGACTACGACCGCTTAGGCTCTGCTTTGGTTCAATTGGGTAACAACGGAGCGTCAACCGAGAAAGATATCATGGAACTTGCTCAGCGGTTAAGTGGTGCAGGGGCAACTGCAGGGCTTACCGAACAAGAAATCTTGGCGCTTGGTGCATCCATGGCAAACGTTGGCATCAATGCCGAAGCCGGCGGAACTTCAATGAGCACATGGATAAGTCAAATATCTATGGCAGCTGCGGAAGGCGGTGAAAGCCTGGAGGGCTTCCTTGAAGTGGCACAAATGACGGAACAAGAGTTCACGGACACTTGGTCGAACGACCCAACAAAGGTATTACAAGCCTTATTGGATGGGCTAAATCAAATCGAAAAAGATGGTGGAAGCTCGTTACTTGCTTTATCAAAAGTAGGCGTTGAAGGCACACGAATGCGTGATACTATTTTGCGTTTAGCTAATTCCGAAGGTGAAATCGCTAAAAACGTTGAAATGGCAAACAGTGCTTGGAAACAAAATATAGCCTTACAAACCGAGGTAGATGCTAAAAACAGTACTTTAGCAAGTCAATTGAAAATTACTAGGCAATTGTTCTCGGAAATTGCGTTGGAAGTTGGAAACAACCTTGCACCAACGATTAATAAATTTACTGAAATTGTGCGAGCAGTTTATGAGCAATTCAAGAAGTTATCGCCACAGCAAAAAGAAATGGTAACTAAATTCGTAGCAATAAGCACGGCAGTGTCCCCTTTGTTGATTGGGCTAGGAAAACTATCTAGCTTGCTTGGGGGATTAACTATCAAAACTGAACCTTTAGCTAAATATTTGAATGGTATTTCTTTGAAATTCCCACTGTTAAATGCTTTGATTGCAAAGTTTAGCAGTATTTTTGCAAAGCTTTGCATATTAATTGCTCCGTTTACGGCTAAAATTGGGACAATGTTTGCTAAACTAGCACCTTTTGGCGAATTGTTTACGGCACTTTCGAGTAAAATTAGTGTCCTCGGCGGTGTTGTCGGTAAATTCTTAACGGCAGTCATGCCTTTAGGCGCATGGATAGCAGGTATCGTGGTTGCGGTCGGTTATGCGATTGCAACAAACGAAAAAGTGCGTGAAAGCTTGGTTAGTATTTGGAATCAGATTCAAATGTTTATGATTCCAATTTTCAACACTTTAACAACTGTAGTAAATACAGTTTTGAAACCTGCATTCGACGCAATTATAACTGTTTTAGATTGGTTGAGCATTAACGTGATTCAACCTTTATTTGCGTTTATCGCTAATAATTTAATGCCTATTTTCGTGCAACTAGCAAATCACTTTTCAAATGTATTAATTCCTATCATTCGTTCACTCGGCGGAGTGGTTGAAACTGTGATTGGATTCTTTGATGGGCTATTTACCATCACAGGCAAATTGTGGAATGCGTTCATGCAAACCGAATGGGTGCAAGCTTTGATTATTTTCTTCCAAGACTTATGGGGAGTGGTTGAGAATTTGATTGATACATTCGGAAGGTTGTGTGATGTAATAAGCAACGCATGGAATATGGCAACTAACTTTTTATCAGATGTCGGAAAAGGTATTGGAGACTTTTTCGGTGGATTATTCTCAAGCGGTGGCTTAGGTATCAATGCTGAATTGATGGCTAGTGGCGGTTTAGGTATTCGGAACTTAACGATTAATGCACCAATTAACGTTAACAATCAAGGACGAGAAATCGGAGCGAGTGAAGTTAACGGATGGATTGAACAAATCGCTGATGGCGTGAGTATAGTTTTGGGAAGGAGATTAGTGTAATGTATAGACAGATTTATTTTAAAAATAGTCTTGGGCAAACATTCGGTAATGGGCAAACAAATTTGTTCGCTAATCTTCAAGGCTTCGGCTTCCAAAATACGTTAACAGGTACTAGGGTTGGTAATTCATTGCTAATTAGTCAATCTTTAGAAGAATTAGTGGTTAAGTCTACTGAGCTAATGATTTGGTCGGCTAATGAAGATATTTACCAACTTTATTTAAAGTTTGCTCGATTTGTCCAATATGAACCACTGTATCTTTACTACAGAACGCCAAACAAAAACGAAGCAGTATTTTGCCAAGTTAAAATCACGCAATGCGCAAAAGGTGAAGTCGGTCAAGATGGCATAATGCGTGTGGCTTTAAACATTCAACCATTAACTTTTTGGTTTGATGAAACTGAGAACGTAATAAGCACGGGTAGAACTGAAAATATCGGTAAGACTTACCCACTCAAACGTCCATACGTTTATTCGTTAGTAAGTACATCCAATATTACTTTGTTTAATGATGGCATTAAGGATGCGCCAATGATAATTGAAGTAGATGGAAGTACGACTGATTTGCTTTATAACCTTTATGACGAGCAAGGAAAGCGATATGGTATTGGCAAGTTTAATGGCACGTTTGATAGTATCGTGGTTAATAGTTTTGAATTGGATGAATCCATAACGCTTATGCGTGATGGGGCAGTACTTCCAAATCCTTATAACTACCAAGATTTGAATGTTGCTAGTTCCGACCCAACAAGCCGAGTTACGTTTTTAAAATTGAAAAGTGGTAAAAGCACTATGAATTTTAACGTTTCTGAAGGCTTTAATGGCACAATTACTGTGCGTTGGAGAAATACTTATGCAACAGTTTAGAGGCTTTGTAAAGGCACGTACAGACCTTGGAGGCAAAGCAATTACAAACGCAGGAATGCAGATTGTATCTTTTAGCATTAGCCGTGATTTACTGACGAGTGCCACGAGTAACTTTACATTTCTACAAGCTCCGCAAGCGTTAAGCGAGGGCGACGTCTTGGGCGTTTACGGCGAGAATGGGCAAATCATTTACAATGGCGTTATAACTTCAATAAGTAACGATATCCAATGCGTACAGATGGCAGGGCTGTTTGATGATGATTATATGAACCGCACTTTTGAATCTACAAATACAATTGAGAGTGATGTAAAGACCTTGCTTTATAACGCCACGGTTGGCAACGAGGATAAGCTATTGAGTAATGAATTTAAGCCGTTTGTGTTTAGTACGAGTACAAATACAGAGGGCAAATTATTGCAAGGCGAGGACTACACCACACCAAACTATCAAGAACGCATTTACGGCATTTACGATACTTATGATGTTATCGTGGATATCAAAGTACCATTCGAGGAAGTTCAACCAACAATTACGATTGGCAAGAATACGGATGTAGCGATTAAGCTTGGAAGCAATGCAATTAGTGTGCTTTCAATCATCCCAACGACTACCGCAAGCGAAACAAACAAGCTTGTGATTTACTCTACAGAAAAGGAAGTGGACGGCGTAACAACTCCGCCACAACACCGTGCCACGTATTATTTAACGCCTAATGGCGTAACAGATAACGCTTTTGACTTGTCGAGGATGGCAGTCGTAAAGACTAAATACGTATTCAGTGATGAGGACTTGACAACGATTAAGAATGGTAATTTATCGAATAAGTTATACAACCATGAAATTACTGCAAGTCTTGCATTGGACGGAAGCCTTTATGATTTTTGGTCGTGGAACTTGGGGCAAAAATTCAATATTTTTGATGGGACTAATTTTTATGAAACCATCCTTACAGGATATACGTTGAACTTCCAAGATGGTTCAATGCCAAGCGTTACGCTGAAATTTGGGAAAGTGAGGTATAATCTTGAATCGAAACTATTCAGATTGTTCAAAAATTCGTCAATTTAGCATTGATAACAAAGATGAATTTATTGTTAAAGGAATAACAATTCATAATACAAACAACGAATTGAGTGCCAAAGATTTATACAATAGATTAATCAATTCACACACTAATGCATCTTGCCATTTTTTGGTTGATGAAAAGGAAGTGATTGAGTTAGTACCATTAACAATGCCTGCTATGCATACAGGCAAAGGATATGATTTTGGCAATATGAACACGATTGCAATCGAGATTTGCCGTTCGCAATATTCAAACAGTGTTTATTTAAAGGCACAGGAGCGAGCGTGTAAATTGATTGCTTTTTTAATGCACGAATTTAAGCTAACGGAAAAGGATATTTATTATCATTCGGACTTTAACAACAGAGTAAATTGCCCTCACAAAATTCGTGAGCTTTATTCGTCAAAAGATGAATTTATAAGAAAGGAGATTGAACTATGGCTTTAAAAGCAATGGCGGATAATGGCATCAATATCACGTGTCAAGAGGACGCAAGGCTTTACGACTACTTGGCAGGGCAAGATATGGATTATGTCATGCGTGGCATTGGGGACGCATTTAAAATCACGCAATCATCAACCACTTTATTGGTTAAATTAGGCAGTGGTGAATGTGTGATTCAAGGACGGCATATCACAAACACTAATAGCACAGATGTAACTTTAAATTTGCCCCAAAACTCAAACGGATATTTAGTGCTTCGGTATGATTTAAGCCAATCATCAGGTAATGAAGTATCATTCGCATATGCAAGCGTGCTTGAAGATGACGATTTGAACAATGCAGGGGTTAAACGTGATATTGCATTAGGAAAGTACATTACAAACGAATCGGGAGTATCTTCGTTCACGGATTTAAGGAAGTATTCAACAAAGTTAACTAAACTTGGCTTTGTTACATCAAAAAAACTAACATTCACAACATCAGGAGCAACTACTATGACTGCTTCTTTTAGTGGCGACTATACGAGTGATGACTATACGGCTAGTTTGAACTACCCAACCAACTTATCACTTGAACAAATCCAAGCGATTGGAGAGTGTGTGCCATGGCTAACAAGTAGTGCATTAATCGGTAGCAATACGAATGTTACAGTTGCTCTCAAAGGTGGCAAAGCACCAAGCGTCAACTTTGACATTGAAGTAGTTATCAAATACGAAGGAGTAAGCATATGAAATTAATAAACAAGGTTACAAAGCCAAAGGGGATTAAATACGAAATTGATAAGGAAATATTTACGGGTGATTATTGGGTAGATGGTAAACCGATTTTTGCAAAAATTTTCCACATTAAAAAAGGTGAATTACCTAACGATAGCTCTAAAACATATAATTTAAATTTAACTAATGCAGAATTTGTTGTTGACAATAATTTGAATATATTCGACCCACCAAACAGTAAGCGTTTTTGGCAAAATGGATATTTAGATTTTGAATATTACATTGATTTACAAAAACAGATATTAACTTTATCGACAACTGGTGGTTGGGGTAATCAAGAAGCATATATAACACTTTATTACACCAAATCGGGGGGGGGTAACTAATAAGTTACTTTCAAGAATTAGAAAGTGGGGTGCTTGCTATGCGTAGCGAAAACTCCACTATTTTTGGCGGCTTAAATGCAACTTTGCTTTGGACGAATCCAAGGCATTAATTAAAGGAAGTGATAATTTGATTAAACGAAAATTTGGAATGGCTTGCTTGAATATTTCGCAAGGGCGATATGGTGGCTATAGTCATAAGAATTTGAATGCATACGACTTATGCGGTATGGATAGTGGCATTGACAGATTTAAGACTTTCAACGATTTAACCGTTATAGGTATTTATGAATTTAGTAAAACTGGTTTTGCCAATACAATTTGTTTCTATGATAAAGAAAATAATGTAACTTTAGCAATGACACACGTTAACAATATTCCTAGTGGTTGCGTTGTTGATAAGGTATATCATGAAGGTGATACCATTTACTTTGAAGGCACTAAAGGCAATGCAACAGGTAACCATATTCATTTAGAAATTGGACAAGGTAAGCAACCATCAAAAACTAAAATCAATGGTGCATGGCAATTAAAAGACCTGATAAACATTGAAGATTACTTCTACATTGATTCAAACTATACCAACGTTAATAACGATAAAGGCTATGCGTTCTCATATGACGGAAAGGAAGCGGAAAAAGCGGTTAAAGATAGATACCAATTAATCAAGTGGAATGGCTTAGACGTACACTTGTACAAAGGCTTTAAAAATGACACGTATAAGCTTGATTTAGGACTGATGAGTGCTGATGGTAGCCCAAAAGAAAAAGCATTGCAGACGCTCGATAAAATCGACTATGACGTACAAGTGTTCGCTAAAGTCAATTGTGGCTACTTTGTTATGACTAGCGGAGCAGACCATGGGCAACATTTAGGGGTAGAACAAGGATTTACAAATGATTCAGCACCAAAACAGCAAGGATACGTAACGGTATGCGTGAACAAAGATGATTCAATTGAAATCATGGACGCTAGCGAGTATTGGAAGTCCGCTGAAGAAGTTAAGTGTGCGTTCACTCCGTTTTGGGTGGGCTTGTTTAATTACAATGACGCGGACTATTATTCAACCAACTTTGGCGATAAACGCTCATTAAAGAATACTCAAACAGCTTTAATGCGTATGGCTGATAGGCAATGGGCTTTAGCAGTATTCAACACTAAATGTACTTGTTGGGATGTCCGTAAGTTCGCAAAAGAATACGGAGCAGAGTTTATGTGCTGCTTAGACAGTGGCGGTTCAAGTCAAATGATAACGGAAGGCACTAAACGTGTGTACACGGGGCGTGCCATTGCCAACGCTTTATGCTTGTATCGTGTGGACTTAAAGCAAGATGATAAGCCTATCGAGCAAGAAGAGCAAAGCGAAGTAGATAAATTAAAGGCTGAGATTGAAAGCCTTAAAAAAGAACTCGCAGAGAAGAATTTATTTATTGAGCAACTAAAGAACGCAAATGTTGGATATGGGAAAAAGCTTAAGAAAGCATACCAACGTATCACGGATTTAAATTGTGAAATTAGTAAATTGAGAGGAGAATAACATGAATTTTAAAGTTAGATTTAAAAACCCTGTATTTTGGTTTCAAATTTTATTATCAATTTTTACGCCGATTTTAGCGTATATGGGCTTAAATTTTGAAGATTTGACTACATGGGCAAAGGTTGGGGAAGTGTTAATGCAAGCCATCATGAATCCATATGTGCTTGTTACTGTTGTAGTTAGCCTGTGGAACGCTTTAAACGACCCAACCACAAAAGGTCTTAAAGATAGTAAACGTGCGTTGGCGTACGACAAACCAAGCGAGGATTAATCGCTAATGAGTGCAAACGTGTTTATGGGATACTTTGTTAGTGGGGTTGTAACTCTAATTGGGGTCGTTACTGCGATTGTAACGCCCATGCTTAAATTAAACGCAAGCATAGTGGCATTAAATACGACTATGCAAGAAGTGCGTAAAAATGATAAAGTGCGTGATGAACGCATTTCAATCCACGGCAAAGAAATTGATGATCTAAAATTTAAAGTCAATGATAATGCGCATGAGTTGGCAAATCATGAGACTAGAATTAAATGTTTAGAGAGTAAATAAATTGATGGGGGCGTAATGCTCCCTTTTATTTTTTTGTTTATAAAGAACAATAAAATAATTGATAAATGTTAACTTTTATATTTACAAATATTATGAAAAGGTGTAATATATATGTGTAAATAGAAAGAGGTAAATAAAATGACAACAACTAACACAATTACTCAACCTAAATCATGGATTATCAACAAAAATTTAACTGAATACCAATTAAGAGCAATTAACTTTGATAGCGATACTTATTGGAGCATTGAAAAAGAAAGCGAAAAAGCTTACTTGTTCACAATCAGTACAGGATGCGGGCATATCAGTTTATGGTGTCCGAAATCACAAACAGTCGAAGTTGAAATCGAGCCTGATTATGAAGATATGACGGACGAAGAAAAAGCAGAATACGACCGTAAATTCATGGAAAGTATGCAAGCTTATGAAGCTAAATTAAATAAAGGTTTAGAATACAATACAAGGTTAAAAGAATACGCAATCGCTAATGGCATTAAAGTTTACATGAAAAGAAGATACTCAACAAATACGTTAATCGCCAAAATCGAAGGGGCAGGATTAGCAGTTCCTGCAAGAGATTAATAGGAAAAAAGGAGAATTTAAAATGGCAACAAATCAAGAATTAGGCTTTTTTAACGCAGTACACGGCACAAACTACTCAAGATATATATTTACTCAAGATACATACAAACACGGCAAGAATGGGCTAGAAATAGCAAATAGAGCTATTCTAATAGAAACAGACTCTATCAAAGAAGCAAACGAGGCTTTAATTATCAAATTGCAAGAGCTAGGGGCTGCTCCTGATGCAAGTTTGAATGCATATTCTGTTTGTGAATTTACGTTAATGGTTATCAACGGCGTTGAAAAGCATGAGTATTTAGAAATCCAATGCGGCACTCGTAACATGGAATTAATCGACATAGCTAATAGATTGTGCCGTGGCGGTATCAAACCGCTTCCGCAAAAATCAATGAGTATTAGTGTGAGCAGTAATTTAACGCTAACAAAGGCACACATCATGCGTATTAATTCATTAATGAGCAAATACGAATGCATTGAAGATATTAATCTAATGGATTTGGATTATATATCGTTAAAAGGCGACTTTGCTATGGAATATCAAATCAGCAGAAACAAATTAATAATCCGTGGATACAATCCACAATTCTTAATCGATTACTGCACCAATCGTTCATATTTCGATTCAATGCAAGAAGCAATGGATAAACTAGATATCACACGTGCCACTTATTCGTACATTAAAAAAGGCAAATTGTATTTAAACGATACAACGTGCGATTTGTCTATGATTCTTCCGTGGTAGCATTATGAAGCACATTTCAGAATCAACAATAAAAGGCATTAAATACTATATTGTTCGCGTGGGAAAGCAATCGAAAACATTTAGCACTAAAAAATATGGTGAATCAAACGCAAAGAAGATGGCGCAGAGATATCGTGATGAATTGGTTCATGAACGCAATGTTTATGGCGTTTATCAATCTACAAGCGAAGTCAAATATACCGTTGAATATGCGTTTAATCGCTCACTTGAACTGTACGTGCACACGCTATCGACTAGGAATAAACATGAGTTAATGTTCAATAAATACTTTAAAAACTACTTCACGCGTGAGTTGTGCACAATTAGAGCACGTGATATTGTCGAACATTTAAACGGTAATTTAAGCGAATCTCAAGGCTGTTTAAGCCGAATCAAAACGCTTTGGAATCAAATTTTTAAAGCAGGTATCATGGACGAGAGAGTGCTAACAAACTATGCGGACGTTGTCGAATTGCCACGCTCAAACAAAATTGAAGTAAAGCGTGATAAGTTTGCGAGTATTGATGAAGTGCAAACAGTCATTGCTGAATTGTCTGTTATTAAGCCAAAACAAAATGCACACGCACGCATGATTGCAACTTTGATTGTTTATGCGATTTTAATAATCGGTGAAACAGGTATGCGCCCTGCAGAATGTTACGCACTCACACGCTCCGACATTGATTTAAATAAAAAAATAATCACTTTTGGTAATCGAATCGGAAGTGATTTGGAAAAAGAAAATATAGTGGTTAAACCCAAAACTTCAAACGCAATGAGAACCCAACCAATTACAAATGTACTCGATTCAATCTTTAAGAACTTTTTTGAATATCAACCACGAGAGCGTTTGTTTGAACTTGATAATGGAGTAGTGCTAAATAGCGACATTGTGGCAACTCGGCTTGGACGAGTGAACAAAAAACTAGGAACAAGCTTTAACATGTATAAATTAAGGCATAACTTCGCACGTGATTTAATCAATAGCGATTTAGGCAATAAACGTACCGTCATGGATTTGATGGGGCATGCTAGCTATGGACAATCATTAGATTACACGCACAGCACAGTTGAACAGCAACGCGAACTATTGGAAAGCGTCAGAAATAAAAAAGAAGCTCCCAAATTATAACGAGGAGCTTTTTATTGTGCAGTTGCCGAAATATATGAAAGTCCGAAAGGAGGGCAATATAAAAATATTGCAATTGGAACAAAATAACACCTTACATTTTTTGAAAGAACAATGCTTACTGCACTACTTAATTGTATAATTTTTTGTAAAACTTTAAAATATAAAACAGCTTAAAATGGCGTATTTATCGCATATTTTTACATTTTAGATCTTAGTTAGTTTGTAACACCTCGGGCACCAAGTATGTAATTTAAGGGACTGTTAAAAAGTCCCTTTTTTATCGCGATATTTGCAAATATGCCGATATTTATCGGAAAATTTAAAAGTGCATTTAATATACATTTGCAATACATTGACGAACAAATTGATTGTAAAACTATTGTATAACTTTCAAATTTGTATAACTTTTTGTATAATTTTTGCGGGGAGAACGCACCAAGAGAGCGTGAAAGGTTGCCCTAACGTTAACGAAAATTAAACAAGACCACGGATTCTGAGCTAGACGGATGAAAAAAGTCGTGGCAACCCACCGGGAGAAACTCGAAATTGCGCAGCAGGTGGGGCATGGGATGAACGCAAGGACAGTCGAGTGCGCTTGCGTGGGGTGGTAAATCCACCCTTTTTTTATTTCTCAAAGCAAAAATAAAAGCACGGAACTAATCCGTGTTTTTTTTTGTCCATACATCACCGAACAAGAACTTTATTTTATCGAAGATATATACACGTTCTTCGTATGATAATTGCAACCATTTACGCAAAAATTCAATTTCAGCTTCGCTCAGACCATCTAAACGTTGATTTAAGTTGTCGATTACTTCTTGATTATTAACTTTGAACATTTCGCCCTTGCCATTAACGAACCATTCTTTATTCACGTTAAACAGTGAGCATATTTGATTAACCACGCGAGAAGTAATTTTATTAACGCCACGTTCCCAATATCCAACACTATTTAGTGTTACTCCTAATTTATCAGCTAATTCTTGTTGAGTTAATCCAAGTTGTTTTCTGACTTCTTTTAACCTGTTATTCATTCCCTTTTCTCCTTTCATATATATAATAACAAAAGCACAAAAATTTTGTATATTTTTTGTGTACAATGCAATATTTTTGTGTATAATAGTAACCGTGATACACAATTATTGTGCATGAAAGGAGATTGAACAAATGTACGAATTTGATTGGATGTCGCAAATTGGATTAATCCTATTTGGTTGCCAATGCGGAATATTCTTAGCCTTTACGACTTTGATTATTTGTCATTTTAAAGATTTAATTGATGGCTTTAAAAATTAAAGAGTTTATGGAAGTACTAATCACAGTTGTAGTTTGGCTAATTATTTTAATTCAAGTATTAAGAAAGGAGAATAACAATGACTGAAAAAGAAAAGATTGAATTAAACGCAGAAAGCATTATCAAATTTTTGAGAATTGCGCCACCTGATGCGATTAACCGTGTAAATGATATTGTTACAGGATTTTTAATCGCTCAAGAAATGCAAGAAGAAGCGAAAGGGAAGAAAAGATAATGAATGAATTATTTAAGGTAAATTACGATAACAATCGTATTACGTTATCGGCTAGAGAATTACATGAATTTTTAGAAGTTAAAACCAAATATAAAGATTGGTTTCCAAGGATGACTGAATACGGTTTTGTAGAAAATATTGATTATCAAGCTATTGCTCAAAAAAGAGCAACAGCTCAAGGAAATGAAACTACATATACAGACCACCAAATCACTATCGAGATGGCAAAAGAAATTGCAATGCTGCAACGTAACGATAAAGGCAAGCAAGCACGGCAATACTTTATTGAACTAGAGAAAAAGTGGAACAGTCCAGAAGCAGTGATAAACAGAGCGCTTGAATATTCACGCAAGCAAGTTAAAGCGTTAATGCTTGAAAACAGTGAGTTGAAACCAAAAGCAATATTCGCAGATGCAGTAAGCGCAAGCAAGACTTCAATCCTTGTTGGAGAGTTGGCAAAAGTGTTAAAGGCTAATGGCATAGATATTGGGCAAAAGCGTTTGTTCGCTTGGCTACGTGATAATCACTATCTAATGCAAAAAGGGGAATCGTACAATTTGCCAACGCAAAAATCAATGGATTTAGGGTTGATGGAAATTAAAAAAAGCACTGTGAACAATGCTGATGGCTCTATTCGCACCGTAACCACCACCAAAATCACTGGCAAAGGACAAGTTTATTTCGTAAATAAATTTTTAAGCAACAATGGTAACAATTTACACGACTGAGCAACTGTGCGACTTAATCCACAGGGATAAACGCTACATCAAACAGTTACGTGATAGTGGATTATTGATGGGTACTAAGTTTGGACATGGTTGGCTATACCATGAAAGCGAAATAAACGGCTTATTCGAGCGTTTAAGGGGCAAAGAAGTAAATACCTATGAGGATATGGTATTGCTTGCAGAATCGCACAAAAAAAGGGCTAAGCGTTAAGGAAAACAGCAAAGCCCAAAATGACAACAGCTTTCTAAAAAGAAAGCATGTTCATTATATCAAAGAAAAGGAGGAAATATGAGCAAATCGGATGAACACAAAAAAGAATACTTTAGAGTAATGAATGTACTTGGGGGAATGGGGTATTCAACTTTCTATGATGAATCCCAAAATAAGACAAATTTAACAAAGTTAGACAAGCGCGGATTTTCAATTACCGTTGGATATTTCAGCGAAGGGAAATGGACGTTAAGCAAAGAGGAAGCAGAATTGGTGGCTAAGTATGGCAAATGAGTTAAATATTTATCAAAGAATGGCACTTGCAACGGATGACATCAAAAGCGTTGCTAAGAATTTAGAAGTTGGTTATGGCAAAAATGCTTATAAAGCAGTTGGCGAAGCGGATGTTCTAAAAGCAGTTAGAGAAGCCGAGAAAGCACATGGCATATATTCATACCCATGCAAACGTGAAGTGCTTTTTCAAGACTTAGTAGAGCGCCAAGGTAGCAACGGGCTAAAAACTGAATACGTGATTCGCATTAAGACTACTTACAGATTCGTTAATATCGATAGCCCAAGCGAATATATTGAAGTTGATTCATTCGGTGATGGAATGGATTCACAAGATAAAGCATGTGGAAAAGCAATTACATACTCGGACAAATACGCATTGCTAAAAGCATACAAAATCCCAACGGGAGAAGACCCCGACCAAGAAGCGAGTGATGGCAACGCTAAAAAGAATCAAGCACAAGATCCAAAAAAAGAAATCACCCGTAGGGATTGCTTAAATAGAATCATGGGCATGTATTCAAACGAGGATATTATGGCAATGCTAGGCAGATTAAACGCAAATAGCTTGGATTCATTGGATGATGCAACATTAAGAAAGATGGCTAAACTATGAAGGTAACAAACAAATTGCATTTACCACAACCGCTAGTGGACGCGGTAACTCGTGAATATACACCAACGCCAAACAGATACTCCGTAACTACATTGCTTAAAGGCACGAAAGAAATAATACTTTCAAGACGATACGGCGGAGAAGTCGAAAAAGACGTATCGGAAATGATTTGGTTGATTTTGGGAAATGCTGTCCATGGAATCTTAGAGAAGGCTAACGAGGCAGAAGATGAGTTGAAAGAAACGTTTATTGAGTATACGTTCAAAGACTTAGGCATGACAATTAGCGGAAAGCAAGATTTGTACAGTGAATCTTCCAAAACAATTACGGATTACAAAACGGCATCCGTGAATAAAGTTCTGTTCAACGATTGGGATGATTACAGAAAGCAAACGTTAATGTACTGCTATATCTTCAGAAAGCTTGGTTTTGACGCAGAGAACGGACAAATCGTGGCAATTCTTAAAGATTGGGCAACCACCAAAGCTAAGCGTGAACATGATTACCCTAAACTTCCAATCCACATTGAAAAGTGGCACTTCACTGAGCAAGAATTTGAAGATATTGAAAACTTTATCAAGGATAAACTGATGGATATTAAAGCAAAAGAGAATCTACCTGATAGCCTAATTCCGGAATGCACGCCCGAAGAGCGCTGGCACAAAGACGATACATATGCAGTTATGAAGAAAGGCAATAAACGTGCGGTTAGAGTGTTTAACAACATTGATGACGCAAAGGCGTTTATTGATGAAAAGCTAAACGCAGACCAAAAGGAAGGTTTAAAGCTGTCAATCGAAAAGCGTAACGGCGAGGATGTTAAATGTTGCAACTATTGCGATTATTGCAAGTATTGCAGTTACTACAAGTCTAGATATGCAGAAAGTGGAGATGATTAGGTGAGTGATGAAAAAGCAGTTTACTTCCCTTTCTTTAAGTCTTATGAATCAATGATTAATTTATTCAATGGTGAGCAGGTGAAAGAGTTAATGATGGGTTTATGCACTTATTCATTCCATGACGAATCACCATCATTCACAGACCCTAGCGTTGAGATGGCATTTAATCTTATTCAACCTTCGCTTGACAATTCATTGCGAAATATTGCAAACGGCAAGAAAGGCGGACGCCCTAAAAAGCAAGATTCAAAAAGGGGGGTTAAAAAGGGGGGTTTTGAAAATGAAGAAAGGGGGGTTAATAACCTAAAAGGAAATATAAAAGGAAATATAAATATAAAAGGAAATATAAAAGAAGAAGTAAATAATATTACTTTTAAAAAAAGTAATACAAAAGGTATATTGCAATTATCAATTAAAGAGTACACATCCAATATTGAACTATTAGATGCATTAGATGGATTCATTGCGTTACGTGAAAAGTTAAAAAAGCCTTTAACAGAAAAGGCATTGCAATTATCACTTAAAAAGCTTGACGGTTTGGCGGTAGATGACGAAAGCAAAATTGATATCGTAAACCAAACGATTGAGCATGGATGGCTTACGTTTTATGCATTGAAAAAAGAAAAGCAAAACTCAAAACGTGCAATTGATGAGTTTATGGAAAAAATTGATGGTGTTGATGATTTGTTTGGGTTTAATACCAACAGCGGTGAAAGCATAGATGCTGATTTTAAAGTCAAGTAAAAAGGAGAAAATATGGACTTAAACGAAACAAGAAAAGTAATTTCAATAATCGCAAAAAACTATCCAAAATTTTACAACGATTATAAACCGCAAGACTTTGATATCGTAGCGAGCACATGGCAAGCAGTGCTTAAAGATATTGCGTACAAAGATGTCGGAAGTGCTTTGGTGGAATATATCGGAAGCGAAGAAGGCAAATTCCCACCACATGCAGGAGCAATAAAGCAAATACTATTCAAACGTGCCAACAAAAATTCAAAACTAGCTGACGCAGAAACAGCTTGGCAAATGATAATCAATATAATACGCACACGCCCACGTGATGAATATCCGCAAGCAATCCGTGAATTACCAAAAGCGATACGTGATTGGGTAGGCAGCTCTAGCACGCTTGAATCATACGCAAACATGGATTCAACGACTTTGCATGGAGTAGTTCACTCACAATTTATCAAATATTACAACGCAAAAGTGCAACAAGCTATGGAACAAGCAAGCACGGGGAATGGCTCAATTTTAATTGATGAACATTTAGGGGCGGAACAAGATTCACTAATTGAAACGGCAAATAGCTTCCAAAGGTTAATGCTAGTTGATGGAATTATGAAGGTAATTGAATGAAGTTAAAACTTGATAATAATTTATACACAACTAAAGAGCTTGCAGATTTGGTTGGAGTAACTGAACAAACATTGCGTTTATGGGTTAGGTTTAAAGGCTTAAAAGCCTTAAAGGTTAAAAATAAACTGCTATTCCAAAAGAAAGACATTGAGGACTATTTAAGCGGAATAACGGACGAAGTAAGGATAAAGCACATGCATTTTAGCATCACGCCAAGTTTACATGAATTTTTAGAGGATAAAGCAAAACAATCAAACATAAGTATGAATGAATATGTAAATAGATTGTTGGAAAAAGAAAGGGAGAAAGATAAATGGAATTAAGCAAAAAAGAAGCGTTTAAAAAGTTAATGATTTTAGGCAATGCAACAAGTGGAATTAGTGAACGAATGGAAGCGATTGTTTATTTGGCACAATACTTAACATTGTGTTTCGAACCAATTGAATTGACTGAAGATGATTTGAAAACTATGCATGCGGAGGGCACAGAATAATGAATAGCGTTACATTAACAGGCAGAATCGGGCAAGATTTAGATATTAGAGAAAGCAAAGACGGCAAAACTAAAATCCTAAACATTACAGTAGCTGTTAGGGGTATTCAAAAGGATTCCACAAGTTGGATTAACTGCACAGTGTTTAACGGTTCGGCAGAATATTTAAACAAGTATGCACAAAAAGGCTCACTTATTGGGGTTGAGGGTAGATTGCAAGAAGAAGCTTGGCAAGATGAGAACGGGAATAATCGCAGAAAGATTGTTGTAATAGTTTCAAGAGTGGAAGTGTTAAGCGGATTTGCTAACACTGAATCGGATGAATCTGCAAACATTAGAAGTGGAGATTTACCGTTCTAATGCTTAAAGGCATTGAATATTTGATTGGGGTTGATACAGGCACTGAGCACACTGCAATGTGCTTGTGTCAATTGCCAACGCTTAAACCAATAGAGCATGTCAAAGTGCCTAACGCTGATGCAGAGCGATTACTCGAGTATTGGATATGCAAAAGCAAGAACACTGTTGTTGCTATTGAATTGCTAGAAAATCACGGCATGCCAATTGGGCAAACTACGATTCAAACAATTATAGAAATCGGACGCATTCAACAAATTTGCGAAAATAACTTTGTACGTTGGATATTAATTAAGAGAAGCCAAGAAAAGATGACGATTTGTCATAATCCAAAGGCTAAGGATTCAAACATTAGGCAAGCCTTGATTGATATTTACGGTGGCAAAGGCACTAAAGCAAACAAAGGTTGGTTTTATGGATTTAAAGCGGACGAGTGGCAAGCATACGCAGTGGCACATACGGCGAGAGAAAGGGTGCTAAATGACAGCAAACACAACTGATTTAGTAATTGGAATGTTAATTGGTGCGGTTATAGTTCTTACTTATACATCGGTATATTTCTATTTATGGGGTATGGGTAAGAAAAAAGATTATGACAAATTGTTTGAAGAGTATTCAAAAAAGTGCATGGAATATAACGCGTTGCATTATAATCACGATTATTTTCTAAATGGGAGAGTGTAGAAACTATGTTAACTAAAGAAGAGTGTTTAAAAGCAATAGAAGGCCTAAAAAAGTATGTTAACGCAGACAACATAGACTATATTGTTGTCTTCAAAGAGTTAATTGACGAACATTTTTGTGATGAAAAGGAGAAAAAAAATCATGTTAAACAAAGAGAAATACGCTAAAGAAATAATTGAAATTGCGTTAAGTGGAAATACGGTTGCATTAAAAAGAAGCACAAATAAATTAGTTCCTTGCAACAGCATGGCTAACTGTAGAGATTGTGGATTTTGTCACGAAGGTATTGAGTGTAGCCTTGAAAAGTTGCAAGAATGGGCTAATGCCGAATACAAAGATCCAATCCTAGACGAAGTGGAGCGTGAGTATTTGAGTGATGTTTGTAGACCGTACAAAGTGAAAGCGATTTGTAAGAAAAGCGCATTAAACAGGGAGGGCCAATGTCTTAATATTTACATAGATAATGTCATTTTGGGAGGCTATGAATATATCATTTTACCTTATTTTAACGCTAACACTATGTACAAAGGCATGGAAGTTGGAAAGAAATACATACCGCAAGAACTAGGGATTAAGTGTAGGAATAATCCAAAGGCAGAAATCAAACATGAAAACGGCTAAAGAACTTTTTAATGAATTGGGTTTCCATAAAAGTAAGTCGGTTTGTTATGACGAAAGACATATTATGTACCAAAAAAGTCTTAAAGAGTACTGTGATATTGCAACCGTGGAGTTTAAAGACGGATATTTCGTTTATACAACCACGCATAATACGCCTATGAAAACTTATGGAAGGCTATTAAAGGCTATATATAGGCAAATGGAAGAATTAGGATGGTTTGAAGATGACAATTGAAACTTATGAAAAAGCGTCTAAAATTTATCAAAAAATAAGAAAAGTGGAAGATTGCATTCGTTGTATAGAATTATATAACGTTTGTTTGTGTAAATATGGTTCTGGCGATTACAACCCCGTTATGTACCTTGATAAAGAAACGAAAAAGTTCATTCAAGAAAGATTAATTAATATCAAGGATAGTTACTATAAGGAACTGTCTGAAATATGACGTTTTACCAAGCAGAAACAGAATACTTATATCCAAGCGATAGAAAGTATAACCAGGAAGAAGTGGATGAAATTGTGACAAATCTTGAACGCATAATTGATGACAAGCAAAGTGAGATTGATGGGTTGCGTTATTTATTAGCAGAATTGGGAGTGAATGTTGATGATTAAAGAAGTGAAGATTTTTGATAAAGGAAAGATATTACGGATTAGAGACTATGGGCAGTTTGTTAGATTCGTTGCAAATGGGAGCGAAATTGAAGCTAATAAGAAAGCGTTGATTGATTGGATGTTGGAAGATAATTTGACGTTTAACGAAATTGTTAAGCGTAGAAATCAAAGGCAAAACAATCTAGGCAAAGAAGAAGGCAAATCGAAATGCAAGAAAAAAGCATAGAAGCTAATTACTTGAACGTGCTTAACAGCTTGGGTGAAAGCGAGCAAAACATAATTGTTGAATACATCTCCAAGCTAAAACATGAAGTATTTTCTTTAAAAACCCAAAACGAACATTTAAGAAAAAAGATATATAAGTTGTCTAGATATTATTAAATGCGTGAATTTAAGCCGTAGAGCGTTGTAGGAACGTGATTTGGTGTTAGGCGGTGTATTTACTAGGTAAAACAGAAACAACGCTAGAAACGCAAATAAAAGGCATATAAGGATATATTGATGGATAATGTTGAGATATTAAACTACATAAAAAGCGAGTTAAAGAATTATAAATACTTAAAGCACTTACAAGTTAGATTACATGAAAGGATAACAGAGTTGAAGCATGCACGTGATGGATTGCCAAGTCCGAATTATGATGGCGTTAGGATTGAAAACCATTACAGTGAAGTTAATCCAATAACAGTGATTGATGAACAGATTGCTAATACTGAATCAATGCTTGGCTATGTATCTAATCGAATTGAAGTGATTGATGATTTAATTAATGGCATGGATAAAGACACGGCTAATGTTATTGAACGGCTTTACATCTACAAGCTATCAACAATTGATGGGTTAGCATTAGAGCGTGGAATGAGCGAACAGAATCTTAAAACCAAAATAAATAATGAGCTGCTATATGTATACACATACTATATGCATGGTTTAACTTCAAGTTAGATTAAAAAGGTGTACTATGGTATCAAGCCATATGGCTTATTAATGATGTACCACTACAAATTGTGTGATTCATTTATAGAATCTCCAAGAAGGAATAGCCGTCAGCAATGATGGCTTTTTCTTTATTCAAAATGCAATTTATATTCAATACCCCCCCACCTATTGTCGATTTTAGGTAGTAGGGGATAAGATCGGAAGAGC
>NFZC01003685.1_pt1 | contig 29712 bp, 32 predicted proteins | sample 1095391 | NCBI WGS metagenome assembly NFZC01 (sample SAMN03609890, study PRJNA323583) | gut metagenome | isolation source: feces | host: Rattus norvegicus | place: Denmark: Riget | collected 2013
ATCTGATTTACCCCAGTTGGTATAGTGCCACTTGGAGTTTCTAATTTGCCTGTAATAAGAACAGCTTTATTTGGGTCTGGAGTTTGAGTAAACATACATTTAGGACCATCTACGCCTCCTTGTTTATAAAGACTAAAGTAGAAACTCCTTTGATTATATTTAGTATTCTCATTATAAGTAACTGTTAATTCTGTTTCTCCAGGTTGCCCAGATTCAGGTGTAATGCTTACAATTTCATTTGGACTATATCATCCTAATTCTCAAGGAATATTAGAAGTAACTGTAATCTTTTTAGTCCCAGCTTTATAATCTACAACTGGATCTGAATCATCAAATGATATATATTCACCTAGATTTTGAACTCCAGCTAAATAACTATTAATATCTTGAACTTTAATAAATTCGCATCTAACTGTAGAATCTGAATTAATATCATAAGCATCAATCTTATTAAGTATCCAGTAAGAATCTTCAAAATAATAGAACTGTCTAAGTAAATCATACTTAACATCTAAATCATCCAATCTTACAAAGCAGGCAACTTTTTTAGTATTTACATCAAATTGATCATTATAAAATTCACTCCAGAATCTACTATATAAAGTAGATTGTTCTAAATAACTAACTTTATCAATGTATATTTCTCTTGGAACCCCAAAATCTCAAGATGAAGATATAAAATTACTAGAAATAGTGTATCTTATAAATTGTGGTAATATGTTTCTTCTAATAGCTATTTTTTGTCCTGCAGAATTATTTTCACTATTAGTATAGATATAACAAGGTTCTCCATCATTAAGAACTGACATTTCTGTAACATCATCAGTAATCCAATAATAAATAGGATTACCATTTATATCTTTCATATTAACATCATCATTATAAAATAATAAAGTACTTTTTATCTCTTCAAGACTTTGTTCATTATTATCTAATGTATAAAAACAAGTTTTTGCAAATATATCATTTCCAGGAACATCCCACCATTCTGTAGTCTTACCTTGGTCTATAAAATTAGCTCCATATAAATCCTGATCATTAGTCTTTACTTCTGTAGAAGTTCTATTAAATAAACTATATGTAATATTATCATTCATAAATGCGGGTACATAAGTATTTCCAGAATTAAAGAAATTTCTAAAATACTTATCTGCATCTCTTGCTGATACTACATTTTGAAATATATTTCCAGAATATAAATCAGTATTATCACTATTAAAATTATATCCAGTGTTTAATCTTTGCTGACCATAATCTATATCATATTGTCTATCATATTTCTTGGCATAATATGTTTCTGGAGTTTCTAATGACATAGTATATCACTTCTTATCAAATAATATTGGATTTACATTGAAGTCTTTAGAATAATCAATCCTTTTACTCCAATCAAAGATTATATTCTTAAAGAAATTATTTCTAGTATATATTCTAATTGTTTTACTATCAATATCTTTTGTAAAATACAATCCAAATAGTTTTGCATAACTTAATAAGTAATCAACAGGAGATTGTTCTGTCTTTAATAATTTCTGCTTAGTAATTAAAGCATCGGAAGTAACTGTTGAGGGCCAAGAAGCTTTTAATGTATACTGATCTTCATCATATAAAAATTCTGACCATCCAGCAACTCTATTTGCTGTGACATTATTAGGATGCATATTATCTGATTGTCATACTGCATCTTGATTGTATAAACTCTCAGTTCTTCTTGCAATTTGTATATTCACTAAAATCTTATTAACTTTAGGCATATCTTTTACAGTAAATCTGAAAGTATTAGTATTATTATCACTTTTAAAATAATACCTATTTCCACTATCTTTTACAAAGTGACCAAAAATAGCTTCTACAGGTGCATCAGTTAATGGATAATAATTAAACCAAGTTCCAGGTCCTGATTGAACTTGAGTGTTTATCTTATTTGTAAAGTTATATAAAGGAGAGTATGCTATAGGTCTACTAGGAGATGAAGTATCTTCAGCATCATATATCAATATCTGTGCTGTTACTGATGTTCTGTAAGGATCATTCCTATAATCTGTATTTCCAGCTCTTCCGTTCCTTACATAAGATAAATATAAATCATTACCTGCTGAAACATTTGCATTATAAAATAGCTGAAAATCAACATTAATATTAACAAGAGTATTAGCAGGAGTTGCAGATAAATCAATTACTTGGCCTTCCCCAGGAACTATTACATCACTCCCTGTAACACTAAATCTACCCCAGTTTACTGAAGTAGTTGTTCCTCCAGGTTTTAATCCACACCAAAACAAATCATTATATTTAGTAAGTTTAGCATTCTCTGTAATATTATCTGATTCTTCATCTTCAGTAGATCCTAATAAAGGTAATGCAACAAACGCTTTATTTCAATATGGATTTGAATAATTAAAGAAACTATCATCAAATATCACATCATATCCAGAATTCTCTTTTCTACATATAGTTTCTATTAACTTACTTAATTTTAATGCTGGCCTTTGCATATAACTTCTAAGATCTCTCATCTCCCATTCTGTATATGCTCTATTTAATTTAGCTAATCCATATCCATTATAAGGTGTGTATGTAGTTCCTGAATCGGTCTTACTAGTAGGAAATAAATTATCTCCATTAGTATTTATTAAACAAGTTTCATTATCAAAGTTTTCATATAAACCGTTATATGCAGGAATAAATGTTAAAAAATCATAAATTTGACTTCCGTCATTTACTTTACTCCAATTAAAACAAGTATTTACAAAATCTTTATTAATGTGGAAATTCATTTCAGTATCGGTAGGAAGTACATTACCATCCTCATCAGTTACAAAGTATTGTAAATCAGCTAGAGTTCTAATAGTGCCATCTTCTTTATATTTAAGTCCATAAAAGAAATCTCCCAATCCTCCATATAAAGTAATATTATAAGTAATAACTGCTTGCTTTATAGAGATGCTATTTAACTGCATATATCCTGATTCAACTAAATATCCATTATTATAGATTCCAAAGTCAACTCTTTTTGAAGGATCAAAATATACGCCAGAGAAATTACCTTCTTTTATATGGAGAAATCTATCTAACTTATAAATCTCTCCAAAAATCTTATTATTGTTTTTGTCTCCTGGAATGCTTATAGTCTTACTGAATGAATTTTTTACTATTGTTGGATTCTGAAAATCTTCTACAGTATAAGTCATTGGTAATGATATGCCTTCAGAACAATGTACTTCTTTTCCTGCAATAAATAATTTAATATTCTTTCTCATAATTATTTACGATAAGTATCTTGAGAAGTTTCTACATTAATTGTATAGTAGAACTTATTCTTACCTTGATTAGTATAAGTTTTATATTCACAATTTGTATCTGTAATCAATACTGGAGTGATAGTATTATCTTTAAGATTATGCAAATATACTTTGGTACTCTCAATTAGATTAAACATCTTAGAAGCTTGAATATCATTTAAATAACCAGTATAAAGAACCCAGCTTGAAGTTATAGTATTCAAATACTTATTTCTTGCAAACTCTTGAGATGTATTTAATACTTTGCGAGTATATGTTTCAGATTTAATTTCATCAGTCTTTCTAACATTACCCTCAACAAGTAATGAATCTCATCCTCCTGCTGAATTAGTATAATATAATACATAATCTTTACCTGTGGTATCTATATCATATCTAATCTGTCTATCACTAATATTTCCGTCTTCTACAAATCCTACTATTAAATAGCTCCCACAAGGCCATAGTTTATTGCTTAAATCTTCTGTATATGTATATCCATTAATTCCAGAATTTAAACTAATATCTATAGCAGTTGATGTTCCATCTATATAAAAGAATCTATTAACAACTCCCGTTCCAGTTGGTAAAATTCAACTTGCTACTAAATATTGTCTTGGATCAACTAAACCAGTAATAGGATCACTTAACATAGTGCCTTTAGTCAAATCTCTATCTTTATAACTCCAATCATTGAAAAAAGTAATTGGTTTCTCATTTCCAGATGAAGTTATTAATGTAAATGGTTTCAAATATTCTGGAGATACTATTGTTTTTGAAGTATTAAATATAATCCCATTAGATATATAATTTTCAGCAACATTATTTAATAAAAACTCTACTCTATCAGTTTCTGGATATTTATAAGCTTTTCCAGCATAGACCATATCCCCTGCATAATCTAAATGATATTCAATAAAATCAGAACTGATAATTTCTTCCCAAACATAATCTTTCCAAATAGGAGATATATCAGATTTAACAGATTGTGTAATATTAATAGATAAATTAATAATACTTGAACTATTCTTTATAACAGATACTCCAATAGTTGCTTGTCTAGAAGATAAACCTGAATTTTCTGCAATGTTCAAACTAATAGTTGCTACACCTTGAGGATTCACAGTTATCTTCTGTCCACTAATCCAACCTACAGGAATGCTAAATACAACATCATCTAAGTTGTTTGAGCCTGTACCAGTTATATTTAAGGTAGATGCAGTTCAACTTACTTCATAATTAGTATTAGGAATCACTAAAGATGTTGCAGCTTGTTTAATTGGAACTGTAGCTTCAAGAGTATAACCTCCAGAAGTTGTTGCAGTAACCATTGCACTAAACTCTAAATTATTAGTAGTTTTATTCTCTGGAACAGTTAATACAAAATAGTTATCAACAATATCCTTTTTAATATTACTAGCTTGAGGGCAGGTAACATTAAATGAGGTAATTGTTTCTTCTGCTTTAGTTGTACTTAAATGGAATTCTTCAGTAACAAAAGCAGATGCTCCATAAGTTCCAGATGAAGGAGTTACTACTAACTTTAAATCTTCTGGAGTATTGCTTTTTTCAATTTTAAAGCCGTAACTATAACTAATAAATTTATTAGTATCATAATAAGCCCCTAATTGGATAGTTGCAGTTAAATCAGTATTTCATTGAGTATTAGCTCTTACTGTAACTTTAAACTTAATAGAGCAAGAATCTCAATCCAGAACTTCCATATTAACTAAAGCTGTAGCATTAACAACTGCTGCATCTCATTTAATAATATCTGATCTATTTAATATATACTCTACTGTATATTCTCCACCAGTATTTGGTACTTTAATGGTGCCATTAGCAGGATAATATCCAGGAGCTTTACTATGTAAATTAATTGGTAAATCTTCCTCTAATAAAGCAGTAGTAATGCCTCTAGGATAAAAATGAAATACAGTAGAAGAATCAGTAGTTATTGTTGTAGGAGATAAAAATTGTATTGTACATCCTTCTTTACTTGGATCCTGTATAGTTACATTTAAAGGCCCTTCTTCAGTATAATCATCTCCCCAAGTCCAATAATCATATTCTCCAGTAATTCCCCATCCAGGATTATTCCATTTAACAGGAAAACTCCTTGATGCATTATATATTCCTAATTTACTTGGTATAAATGCCATTTTTAAAAGTTTTTAAATAAATAATAATCTACTTGTCCTTGTAAGTCTTTAGTTATAGCATCATCAAGAAGTTCCATATAGTTGTTCTCTATATATTCTATAGTATTAGCAAGTGGATGTTTTCCTTGAGTTCCTTGAAGATGTATCTTTCTTCCAATTAAATATGCAAGTTGATCTACAGTAGGTAACTTGCCATTATAAGGTCTTGGAATTACTGGCTTAGTTTTAATCCAACTCTTTATATCAGATAATGGAGGAAATTTACCAGCAGCTCTGCCTTCTTCAACATATTCTCAATAATCTAATAAGCTAAAATTAACCTCATATTCTCCATCTTGAGTCTCAACTACATAGTTTAAACTATTACCTAATGCTCCAGTGTCATCAGATCTAGTTTTAACTAATTCCTGTCTATAAAGAGAAATTATAAGATCTCCTCACTTCCTTAATAGCTCACTTAAATTTGAGAACTTTAATTCTTGAATATTCATTTTTGTTAAAATATATTATTTTATATATTAGTAGCTAATGAAAATAGGGAGGTTTACTCCCTATTTTATATGTAACTTTTTTATATTATCTTAGTACCAAATATGAGTAAAAAGGTTACAGTTAATGTTTTCTTTTTCATTCTTCAATCTGTCTATTTTCTTCATTAGCTTTATCTATAACATAGCATATAATGTTAAGAAACTCTTTAATCTGCATATCATATATCTGATGTCAATTAAATCTGGTAACTTCACTTACCTTATCTATTCAGATAATTCAGCTTCATTTTTGAGTAAAAGGATTAATCGTCTCGTCTGTATTAAGCTCTTCAGAAGTTTCCTCCTTTCCAGTTTGTCCTTGGTTTTCCTTAGTCTCTTCTTCATCTCCCTTTCCGAAGAGTGTAGGGTACTCAGCGTTGATACTTGCAATAAGTTTACAAAAAAAAACATTATGTCTGAAAATATATCTATTGTTAGATGAGTATTTAAGAATTCTGCCTCATCAATAGGGTCATAATCTTCTCCATACTTCTTTCCATTAGGTAGTAAGAAACAAGCTGCCAGATTAGGCATAAAATCATCATACTGCTTATAAAAATTCTGAAAGTCAATATATTGACTGGCCGTCATCTTATTAACATTAAAAAAGACTTTATATTCCTTATTGCCAATATTATAAGTAGTTTCTGGGGTTTTTGGCTTATATGGAGTCTCTATAAATTTAAGATTATTTATAAATTCCTGCAGCTTGTTTACTTCCATATTAGTTATATCTTCTATAGGTATATCACTAAGTACGGATACCATAGCTAAATTCATATCTAATTCATTTTCCCAGTCTTTTCGTATTATCTCAAACAGTCTTTTATAATGAGATAAATTCATTTCATTCCAATTCTTTATCATTATTTAATTGCAATATTATAAGTTCCTTTATTTGTATTTAAAGCATCATAAGCTAACATTAAAGATATACAAGTATCATCATTAAATCCAGATGGAGCATTATATGATACATTTCCAGTCTTTGGATTATAACTGGCTTCATATAGTCTTAATTCATTTAATAGTTTATCATCCTTTAAAATACCAATCTTTTCGTTTTCTAATGCCGCTTGTAGCTTATTTACAATAGCTGCCTTAGACTTATTAGTAGTTAAAAACTTAACTATCCGTAATTTAGGATTCCTTTTTACAAGAATATCATAAAACACTGAACCTATTGAGTTTTGTTCGACTTGAACTATCTTTATAAATCCCTGATACTCAGTAAATATATTTGTCAGTAAATCAACTTGTTCTGTTGGAGTTTTGTCGTTAAAATACTTTATAAAGACCATCTGCCCATTTTCATTTAAAGCTGTAATACAAGTATAGTCTTTACCAGAACCAGTAGCCCAGTCAACTCCAATATAGAGATTATGATATTCAGGTTTTTTATCAATTATACAGTTAGCTATATTATTAAATAGGCAACCATCATCATCTGCAAACTCTCCAAGATATTCAGTTCTAAATTTATTTTTGGAGGTTGTAAGGCGATACATTTCAAGTTTATCCTCACTTAACAGCATAGAAGTATCTTCTAATGCTCAATCAAAGGATTGATAATATTTACTAAAATTACCATCAAAGCCTTTTTTAAAGCATTCATAAAAGAATCCTTCTCTAAACCTTGGAGTACTAATTATAAGTATTGGAGCATTCCATACATCAGCGATAGGTGTTAAAATTTCGTATACTTCATCTGATATATAAGCTGCTTCGTCAATTACTAATATTCCACTAACTGTAAATCCTCGTAATGAATCTTTTTGCTCAGCAGATTTAAATAGTATTTCACTCCCATTAGTAAATTCAATCTCAAGCAAAGATTCATTCTTTTTCTTAATAATATCTGTGCCATCTAATGCCTTTACTAACTCTTTAAATATCTTTCTGGAGTTAGTAAGAGTTGGTTCAACAATACAGCTAATACTTCCAGGATAGTTAATTGAAAATCGTAATAGTTCATTTTCTGCCATAAAGGATTTACCACATTGTCTCTTTGCTTTTACAGTAAATATTTTTCCAGACCTATAAGAGTGCTCTAAAGCAGTATGTACCTTTAATTGATAGATAAATGGGCTATATCCTTTATATATTTTTGTCATTGTTAATTGGATCTCCAAATTTAAACTGGACTTCATTATTCTGAATAGCTACAATAGTCTCAGGTTGATTTAATCCAAACATACTATTTATAGTCTTAATAATCTCATTTGCAGCTCTAATATCTCCCTTACTAATAGCAGTATCCAGTAATGATTCCAATCTTGATAATTGTATATGTCTAAGATTTTTTATAAGGTTATCATTCTTTTCAGCAATTATCTTATAAGCTTCTCCAATATATCTTGCAGCCGTTGATTGGCTTACATTATATTTACTTTGAAGTTCTTCACTTACTTTATTCCTTGACCATCCTTTGTTAAATAACCTTGCAGCATAAAGATATTTAGTCTTTACTTCGTCTATTTGTTCCTTTTCTACCTCTGCCTTTTTCGGTCTCCCTACTTTCTTCTTTATTTGCTCCTTCATCCTCAATAGTTTTTAGTTTTTCAACATATTCAAAGTAGTAAACTCCAAGTCTCTTTATAAGGTTAAGAACACAAGTTCCGCAGTTTATATTCATTTTATATGGCTGCTCTATTAGTTCCTCATAAATAGCTCTCATCCTTTCAGTATCTTCTTTTTGGATGTTACGACAATAGTTAGCTCTAACAGCACATTTAAACCTATTATCGAATTTACTTAAATATTCATACTGTTCTTTTGTTAATTCTTTCATTTTTATTTAAAATATATTATTTTTAATCCAAGTATTTATAAACTATATCTATTAGTTTGGTAATCATATCTTTAATTAGAATCATACAATCCTTTATAACTGGAGTCATAAATGCGATTAAAGCAATATATGCAATCATTAAGAAGCTTAATTGTCCAGTTACTAAGATATATAGTAAACTTGCCCACCAAGTACAGCATAGAGAACATCCAAATAAAGGTATAGACCAATCAGTGTATTTAACTCCAGGATATAGTTTACTTCATACCCATCTATTTGCCTTGTCCATAGCTCCAGATAAATCAATACAGAAGACAAGAATAATAGCTATAAAAAGTATGCTTAACATAACCTCTCTCTTATTTGTTTAATAAATCTCTGAATAGTCGTATGACTAATTCCCAGAATCTTCCCAACTTCTCTATAACTTCGATATTCAGCATATAAGATAATTACGGTCTTATCTGATCTATTTAATGCCTCTCATTTCGGATAAATTGCAAGTAATCTATCATCCATCTCTGTAAAGGTATCTATTTCAAAGTTATACTCAATTAATAAATCATCAATATTAATCTTCTGCTTCATTTAACCAATCCTCTAAATTATCCGTTTGTTGTTCTAATGGCTCTTTAAATATTTCATAGTACTTTTTATATTGGTAATAGTATCTACTATTCTTAGAAAACCAATTATTCTTAAATACTCTTGTAATCCAATACTTCAGCTCATTCTTACTATCTAATGACTGAAGCTTGGAATTAGATGTTTCCAGAAGTGCAATTAAACACATCTGGAAACAATCGTCATCCATCCCAAATTTAACCTTTAGTTCTAAGCAGAATTCATAATATTTGGTAAGTATTTCATTATTCGTCATTTCTTATATAATTACTAAAAGTTGTGTCTATTTCTAATTTAATTACTTTCTTTAAAGATAACTCTGTTTTTAAAGAGTATTTATATTCTCCTCCAAAATCAGTTGTACTTCTTCCATATTTCATTGAATCTTTAATAAAAGCTCTTTTTACATCTTTATAAATATAAACTCCATCATCAAATATAATGACTAATATAGAGTTACATTTACTAAGTATATCAAACTTATCCCTGTTTATAATTGTAGTTGGATATTTATCTGATTTAAATCTTCTCCTTTTAACTTCAATTATATAATCTATATTATTCCAAGTAAATGTTCCATCATATCTGGAATAATCGTCTTTACATCATTCTATTTCTATATTATATTTATCTTTAAATAGATTCTTTATAAATACTAAACTTCTTATATCTGTTTTCATTATCTTACATTATGAATTTTTAAGGTTACATCACAATACTGTTCATATAATTCAGATACTTCTGAACTTCCAGGATTATACCACATTACAGAGTCTAATTTATGCTGAAGTTCTGCCTGTTCTAATCTAAGCTCAAATGTTTTAGTTTGGTAGTCTCCATAAGCATTATATACTCTAATACCAGCTATAATAAAGCTAAGTACTAATAATCCAGCTAATATTTTATTTATCTTTTTCATAATTAAATATATTAGAAAGAAATACCTAAACCAAAAAACCAAGAGGATTTCTTTACCTTTTCATTGGTTTCAATCTCCTTTAATGCCTCATTACATAATTCTTGAGCTTTCTCAATAGAACCATCTTCAGTAATCTTACCATCTAATATATCAAGAAAATATTCAAGTGCTTCAATTTGTTTAGTTTTCATAATTTATAAAGTTTAATTGTTAATATTATGTCTTTTATTGTAATACAAAGATAATACATTTTTATCCAATCTCCAAATTTTTTAACAACTTTTTTCAAAAAAATTTAAATTATTTTCATAAAAATATTTGGAGATTTAAAAATAATGTTGTATATTTGTACTATGAAAGTAAGAGATAATAAATAAAAAATTTATTAAAAATAATTGCAAAATTATTTGGAAATTGAAATTTTATGTATTATCTTTGTACTATCAAACTAAAACTACTTCCATATTGAAAATTGAGCTGGGATTAATTCCCAGTTTAATTTTAACCTTTACTGTAACTTTTTTACTAATATTTTGTAGTAAGATAAATAAAAAAGTTACATATAAAATTTATTAACTTATTAAAAATTACTATTATGAAAACTTATTTAAATAATTTAATCAATGAATTACCTACTAACTGCTTATTTGACAAAGGTAAAGTAGGATGTGGTGGAACTTCAATGGCTTTAGAGTGTGATAAGCCTTATGTTATATGTGTTCCATTTGTAAGCTTAGTTGAGAATAAACTTGCTCAATATCCTAATGAAAGACGTAAAGAGCCTATTTTTGGAGTTTATCAAGGTATTACTAAGACAGACATTGAAGCTTATGTATCTTCAGTTAAATGCCCTAAAATCATTGTTACTTATAATTCTCTTTATAAAGTAATAGAAGCAGTAAATCCTAAAGATTATAGCTTATTAATTGATGAATATCATATACTATTTAATCAATATAGTCTTAGAAGAGATGCAATTAAAGATGTATTAAAGACATATAGTCTATTTAAAGAATATACATTTATGACTGCAACTCCATTAGAAGATGAATTTGTTTTAGATGAATTGTCTAAACTGCCATTAGTAAGACAAGAATGGGATGATGTTATCGAGACTAAAGTTCAGACTGTCAAATGCAAGAATGTAGAAGCTTCCACAATTAAGCTTATAAATGGATTTTTAAGTGGAAATGTTGAAGGTAATGCTTATATATTTGTTAACTCTGTTGACTTTATAAAGAATCTTATTTTAAAGGCTAAACTTACAGCAGATAACACAAGAGTAGTATATTCTAAGAATAATAGAACTAAACTGCCAATTCAGAATTCTTCAGTAAATGATGAACCTAAGAAGATTAATTTATTGACTTCTACTGTATTTGAAGGTTCTGATATTTATGATGAAAATGGAAGAATTATTGTAGTTAGTGATTCCTCTAAAGCTCAGACTCTTTTAGATATATCTACTTCAATTCAACAGATTGCTGGTAGAATTAGAAATAGTAAATATTTAAATTGGATTACTCATCTTTATTCAGCCACAAGATATGCAGAGATAGATTATGATACATTTAAAAATAATACATTAAAGAATATTGAAGAAACAAAGATTGCAGTTGAATCATATAATCAGCTTCCAGAAGTAGCTCGTAAGAAGATTACAGACTTTACAAGTGACACATATATTCAAATTAATGAGGATTATACCTTTGAATTTGACCCAAATATGGCTAAAGTAGATATATTCAATTTTAAGGTTGCAAGAGGTTTATACTCTGTAAGAGTTAATCTTACTAATGAATATCTAAAGAATGGCTTTATAAAGGTTGCTGAATGTGAAGATAAATCTATTAAGATAGACCTTGAAGCTCCTAGTAAGTCATTTCAGGAGCTTATTAAAGATGTAAGAGCTGAATGGGAAACTAAATTTAAAGTTGGAACTCCTATATTAAATGAAGCTCTAATTAAATATCCTTGGTTAAATGATGCAATTAATAAACTGGGATTTGAAAGAATGGCAACTTTGGGTTATTGCATTAAAGATATTAAAGAGGAGCTTGTTAAAATATCAGATAAAAATATGCCAAATAAGGTTGCTAAATTACTTACAAGAGATATTCAGAATGGTATGTTCTACAATTTAGCTTTATTAAAGAATAAGATTGCTGATGTATATAAGACTTTAGGTATAAAGAAAACTGCAAAGGCAACAGATATTGAACACTATTTTGAAGTTAGAAAATCAACTAAAACTGAAAAGGATGTTAGAAGCAAAGGATACATTATTATTAGACCAAGATTCATATTTAAATAGAATTGCGGATATTAAAGAAACTCTTAAAAAGTCAGAAGATACTATTAAGGAGTTTGATAAGTGAATGAATGAATTTAAAGAGAATTCTAAGAAATTAGGAGATATTATAGATAGAGTATTAGCACAAAGAGATTTTACATTTATTTCAAAATTTGATTAATTATGGATGATTTTTTATTTAAAAAGCTTGAAGAACTAGAATATAGAATAGTTCAATTAGAGAACCAAAACAAAGGGTTAGTTTGGGAAGAAGTAGAAGAAAAACCAGAGATTCCTAACGCAACATATATTGACTAATATGAAGTACTTTACATATAAATTATGCTTAAATGGAGTAAATTACGTTTATGTAATTCCCGAAAATAGTAAATTCTTAGTAGATTTACAAACTGGAGAATTAATACCTAAAGATGAGAAATTATTTGAGATAATGGAATAAACAAAAAGGAGGGTTATTTACCCTCCTTTTCTTTTTTATTAAACATATCTTCACTTGAATCCTTTAGCTGTATTTGCTAATCCACCACATACTCTACTAATAGCTCCTCTATCAGTTCCTACAGATTTGGCTGCTTCTGTGCAACTTTCATACTCTTGAATAAAATTACCATCTAAATCATACTGAGCTACTTTACGACATCTTTGTTTGTTATGAGCATCTACTTTAACTCTTCAAGATTCTGGGCAATTATGTTTCTTTCCCTTATTAGAATTAGACAGTTTCTTCTTTCATTCAGAATTAAATTTGACTCCGTAATTGCCTCCTTCTCCTCCAGGTTTCAAATTTAAACACATAGGATCAGTGTCCCATTTATCTCCAATTAGTTTGTATTCTAATTTAGATAATTCATCTGCATTAGTGCAAGTTGCCAAAATAATCTTTTGGTATGCATTAGGGAATCTTTTGTAATAATTAGTAATAATCCTTCCTGATCCTTTATATGGATCTTTATTTATGTCTTTACCTCTATAAATCCTTTTCCCAATATAATACTTGCCTCTTAATGTACCTGCAGTTAAAATTATTTTATAACAATAGTAAAACATTATATAATAGTAAATTTCTGTCGTCTTTGCATCCCGTCTTTATTCTTTAATCCCAAGTGTATTCAACTTGCTATACCATTCTTAGGCTTTTCATATATCAACTGGTCTCAATTTAATTCTTCGATAGCTTCAGCAATCCAACTTTGGAATACTTTCATATTACCATTAATTGGAGATATATCTGCTGCATACCCTGTTAAATGAGCAGAAGTTGAAGATCCTCCCACTGCTTTATTAAGCTCCTTATTCCTAAAACCAGAGGAAATCCTGATGCCTGCATTGCCAAGCTGATTGTCATCACAATACTTTGCCCATCTCTCTCTTATTGGGTCTAAAAGCTTCTCGACCAACTCTATCAGGTGCTCTGTTATACTCTCATCTGGAGTGTTATTTATATGCTTAATTGAAGCAGTATCAGATCTTGTTAATTCTTCGAGTGTGAAATACTTCATTATTTATATGAATTATGCAGTTTATAAAGGTAAATAAAATAGCACACTGCTCCAAATAACGTTAAACTAATAGTAATCCAAAAAGGAATTACTTTAATTAACAAAAATGCAATCATTAATAGTACAACTACTATTACATATTTTAACCAATATTTCATATTATATTTTATTTAAAATTATACTTATCTGTATTCCAGCTCTTCTTAGATGTACTCAAGTATCATAAGGCATAGGTGTATCACAGAATGACAAACCTAAAATGCCAATATCTTTATCCTCAGTCTTTAAATAAAATACTGCTATTTTATTCACTCCATTGGATTTAAATGCATAATACAATCTTGGATCATCTGCTTCTAAACTATCTATATTACCAAACCATCCATCATTCTTAGAAAACTCTATAATTGAAGTATAGTCAGATAACAGGAAATCTTTATAATGGCGACTTACAGATCTTATTCCTGGTTTTACTTCCTCTGCATTCATTACTCCATAAGTAAATGGAAGTCCCCCTAATCCAGTAGTTCCATTATGATATTCAATAACCCAAGCTCTATCAGCATTTGTGCTTTGAAGCAATTCTTTAAGCTTATATTTAATCTTTAAAGTTGCTTCATTTCTTGCAATAGTTTTAGAATTGTGAGTTTGTTCAATATAGGTTACAACCTTATTATAAACAATAGAGGGATTAAGTGTAATAACCATTACATAGGATATAAATATTAATCCAATCCCTGCTTTAAATATCTTTAGTAATCCATATTTATCAACCCATTCTAATACTTTACCAAACCAATTTAATTTATTTTCCATTACATATCATCAGTGCAAGTACCCAGTGTGTTGTCAACTTGGAAATCAGCTCTAACAAACACTCCGCAGGTAATATCTTTGAACTTTTGATAGAATGGAGTATAAATTAAAGGATAAGCTATTTCAACTTCTGGATATAGGTTATTAAAACGATTAATTATATTTTGCAGTGCGAGCATACCTGCTGACTGTTCCTCCAATTGGTTGTTATCAGTCTCATCCCATCTTGATACGAAGTATAGGTTTAAAGAGTAAGTAATAGTATCTTCATCTACACTAAAAGTATTAGGTGTTATATAGAACACATTATACTCAATAGTTGGTAAGCTATTTAACTCATAAATATCTTTACTTCCTACAAAATTGATGTTTGGCTCTTCTAATGCACAAGCTTTTAAATTGCTAATTATCTCATAGTAGGTCATAATTACTTACTCTTTTTATTGTTACTTGAAGGAAAATCATAAGCTCTTTGAAGAGGTCCCTCTCCAGGTTTAACGCTCCATCCTTTACCTCTTGCTCCACCAAGCCAAATATTGCAAGATGAGCTAGAGTAAAGATTGGGAAACATATCCTTTAATGGCTTATATGTATAAAGCTCAGGGAATTCGTTATAATATGTAATTATAAAGTCCTGTAAACGAGTCTTAAAGAAATCCGCCTTATCTCTATAATACTTCTTAATTTGATTTACTTGACTTGCTTCAGCAGCAATATCTTTCTCATCATCAGTTCTCATAACTCCAAAATTACCAAGCTTATAAGATATAGGAATTACTATCTCGCTAAGTACTTGATAAAGTAAATAAGGCTGAACATAATAGTCTAATAGCTCTTTATATCTGTAGTTATCAGAATCATCAATAGAATCACTTGGAAGTGGCTCAGGAGGTTCTATTGGATGAACTGGAGTGTGAGGATCAATCCAATTAATACATTTCTTTTGTAATGCTTCCAATAGCTTAGTACCAATAGTTGACTGAAGCTCTACATCTTGAGCCAACTTAATTGCTGATTGAAGATACTTGCCAGAAACATTATTATCTAAGTTAGATTCAGATTTGATATAATCTTCACTAATTAGAAGTACATTTCTAAAATCCATTTGTTCCATATTATTCAACTATTTTAGAATCAGCTGTATCTAAGCTAAATGGGGTAATTGTGATAGAATTCTTCATACCAAAGATTTTGTCAAATGTATCACAAATCTCTTTTTGCATAGGTTTAATCATCGTTCTATTATATAGTTTAAATGATGAATTAAACTCTTGCTCATTAAATCCAGTAGAATCAGAGTTTATTCCAAATAAATTAGGGTTAGCTCTAAATGCGCAGAATATCTGTTCTCTTGTCCTATCAGATAAAGCACTATATTTCTCATCAAAATCATCAGAGTCTAAACGCTCAATAGTAGTCTTATTTGTTTCATCATCATTATATGAAATAAGAACTCTACCTGCATTTTGAAATCCTGAGAATTTCTCATTAATATTCATCTCAATCTCTTCTTTAACTTCATCTGTAGGCTGTCCGTTATTAAAGTTAATAATAAGATTGCCCATAAATCCGTTATGAAGAGAATTTAGATGAAACTCATTAATATTCTTCTCAGTTTCGCAAGATAAGATAGCTGCACCATAAACAGGGACTGGATATACTTTTCTTGTTATATAGCCCTTATTATAAACAACGCTTGTAGGATTATCGTCTGAATAATTAAATTTTGGATATTTGATAGCTTTAATAGACCAAGCAGACCAATCATCAGCATAATAGAATACTTCATTCTTTTCATCAGAACGAATCTTCATAAAGTCAAGATGGTATATTTCTGAAACTCTACCTAACATATCTCTAATTATTTGTAAAGCATATCCTCCAAAAATCATCTTATCTTTAGATACTTTACGCATAATATCCATAATAGTTTCACCTTTCTTATTTACAGTTACTTCAAATCCTGGTGCATTACATATAACATCATTACCAACAATAAAGTCAGCAGTCCCATTAATGATAGATTGAAGAGTAGCTACATTTAAGTATAAATCCCATAGATATAATGGATAGCGATTATCTTCACCCCAAGAAATCCAATCAGAACCCCTTTTTCTCGATTCTACAGGAAGTACTAAATTTGACACTACAACAGGATCAATTGCACTTAATTGTACTTTTGTTTTATTTTCGCTCATAAGCCATATATTTGTTTTGTTTATCGTATTGGTATTTATTATTCTGATAATCTCCAACTCTTATTAGTCCTGAACTCAATACAGGTATAGGTTTACCAGCAACTAATATCTGTGTTCCTGTAGTAAGAGTATTTTCATAAGTTACCAGAATAACTGGATTACCATATAGCTCTGACTGCATAGGATTATTTACATCTACAATTACTTCAAGTTTATTTGGGTTACTAAACAGAATATACTGATATTCACCATCAGGCATATCATCAGATAATGTAATATCAAACTTATAGTAGATATTTTCAGCATAATTCTGATTTTCTAAGTTATATACATAAACTTCTTTAGTAATTGTATTTTGCATTAATAGAGTATAATTCATATTTTACAGCAATTTACATTAGTTTTACATATCTTTTTCTTAAAATATAAACCAATTTACTAATGTATTAAAATAATTAAAGGAGACCTAAGCCTCCTTTAATGTCAAGTTTTTACTCACTCAAAGTACTAAGAAAAAATAAAAATAGACAAAAAATTATGTTGATGCTAAAGTTCAGTTTTTAGATGTAGCTAATGATTTCTGTTCTTCAGTAAGTGCATTATAAACTGTTGAATGAAATGTAATAGTTTGAGTAGGACTTCCTGTTAAATCATTTGCTTTATTTAAGACATTATCAACTGACTCAACATTAAGATTTGGTAATCATTGCAAATTAAGATCCACCTTTAAATTTGTAACCCCTCCAAATGTAGTTATAGAAGTCATTTCTCCACCTGTTATTAATTCTGAAAATGTATAGTTATCAACAGCTGTTAGATCTATTTCTGGAATATTAGTTAGATTTACATTACTAGTCCAAAAAAATTGGCTTAATGCTAATGTACTAGATTCAAATTCATTGATAAATACTATTTTATCACATATTTGGTTGCCATTATATCCAAACATAAAGTAGTCTAGTGTTGTAGAAACTCCATTTTTAATATTTACTGTAATTGTACCAGATGTGTCTATGTGTGCAAAATAAAAAACAAATGGAATATATCCTTCTGTTATATTAAAAACTATATCTTGCAGAGTTGAGTTTGGAGATATAGCACTTTCAAACATACTTGAAGGATTGTTGAACTGCTGGCCTGAGTTTATTAATATTTGGTTAATATTAGCATTTTTAAAACTCTCTTTTGCTAGATAAGAAACAGAAGTATCTAACTTTGCGCCTAATTCAATATTACTATCGCTTAAGTTACTATAACAAAATAAATTTGAAATTTCAGTAAAAGATGGACTAATAGTTCAATTTAGTTTACTAAATTGGCTTGAGCGCATATTACAATAAGCAAATGTTAATCCTGCTTTAGTAATATCAAGTACTTCACCTCCAGAAATCTGTCCTATCTTATCTGCATAGCTTCTAAAGGTATCGGAATCTGATACAGCAACACCTTTAGCTACAATAGCATCTTTAATGGCACTCTTAGTACCTTCAAGATACGTTAATTTATCAGAAATTGTATTTGCCATATTAGATATATTTAAATTTTACCCCTTTATAAGTGTCTGTTCTTCCTTTAAGACAATCTATAACTCTACTATGAGTATACCCATCTATTGATGTTTCAATTGCATTTTTATATGTTTTAACTAGTAAATCATTAATAAATAGCCCTACAGGTTTACTAATTTTATCAATACATCTATTTATTCTAGTTCCATATGTATTATTATACTTTGCATCACATCATTCTAAATTTTCTACCCTATTATCTGTCTTATTTTCATTTATATGGTTAACATATGGTAGATTGTCAGGATTTGGAATAAATGCTTCTGCTACTAGTCTGTGAACTTTAATAGCTTTAGGTTTATCTAAGCCAGATACTAGAATTACATAATTATAGCCATATTTATCTATATGCTGTTTTAGCTTTTTATGTATTTGTTTTCTGGTTCTTCCAATAGAATCTTTAAAAGTCAATGGGTTACTATATACATCTCCTGTAGAAGATACACTATAGTTAGGATAATTTGTTAATACTCTATTCATTTGGAATTTCACCATTAATTGTATCAAGAGTAGTTGAAATATTACCAATCTGAGCTTGAATTGCTGAGATTTCTCCATCTAACTCTGTCATCTTTGTATTATATGCATCTGTAGTTACATAGTTTGATAACTCACTTTTATCTGCTTTAAGTGCAACTTCATCTTTCGTAGCTAATCCAGATACATCAGGAATCTTATTCTCTACAGCTGTAAGCTCTTCTTTAGTAGCAAAATCACTAGTATCAGGAATTTCTGCTTTAGTTGCATAATTACTTAAATCTACAGATAGTTGCAAACCTTCTCCATTTCTATGTAAAGATAGAGGTTGATTAGCTTGGAATACTTCCATCTTAGAAGTTTCTAACTCCTCAACTTCTCCTTTAAGATTAGTAATCTCAGTATTAATTGGAACAAGTTTAGCATCAATAGATTGATCTACTAAAGGGGGAACTTGCTCTTCAATACTTTCTGTTACTTTAGTATCAATTAACTCTTCTGCTTTCTCTTCAGAAATGTAATTACCTTTAGGTTGAAATCTTTCATCTGCTTCAATCTTAGTATAAGAACCAACAGGAAGTTGTCCAGGTTCAATACCACATTTCTTACTTACATAAAAAGTTTGTGTATTTTTAGTATTCTTAAGTATAATCATAATTATCTAACTTTTATTGATTCCTCATACTCTTTAGAAGCTTTAATAGCTAACTCTTTATATTCAGCATCCTTATCTAAAGAGACTTCTGATAGATGCTCTAAATCGCAACTTAAAGGACAGATACATTCAGTAAATGAACTGTATAATTTAATATTCATTCCTTCTTTATAGTTAGTAAGTACATAACCTTCTTCTGGACTAACTACTTTGTATTTTTCTTTGACTTCAATTTTCATATTATGCAACCCTATTTATACTTCAATTCTTTGAAGTGATTAATGATTTCTGTTCATCTGTTAATTTATCATATGCAGTAGATTTGAATGATATACTTGTATTAGAACTTACTGCTGTGCCAATAGATTCTGCTATAGTTTGTAATGAATCTTCAGATAAATTTGGAGATTGTGCAAAGTATAGCAGGCCACCTTCAGTTAAACTCTCTCCTAATCCATTTAAGGCTCCTACAGTTACTAATTCTGGACAATTTGCAGCAAAACTAGTACAATCTGTAACAAGATGACAATCTATTTCTGGTGTAGCTGTTAATCTACTACAAGTACTAAACATATAGCTTATATCTGTAATTCCAGTAAAGGTAAAATTACTTGGAATAGTTGTTAGATATAATGCTCTATGAAACATATGATTACAATCTCCTTTAAATGGAATATTAATCGTTATATTATCTATATTAGTAGCTCCATCAGCTGTATCTGCAAATGCCCATTTTGGATCTACTAATACAAGATTTTGAAAATTATTCATTACAGAGAAATCATTATTATCTATTTTTACTCCAATAAATAAATAATTTGCACTTACTTCTTTAGTAGTTGTAGGTATTTTAACATTAGATAAAGTAGCACTATGTATTGTTTGACCCCAAAATTGAGATTCACTAGACCATCTTCCATATGCTTCATTAAGATTAGTAATCTCCTGGTTATTTAGATCAAAATGAGATGTTTTAAAAAACCCTCCTTTTCTACTTAAATCTCCACTATTTAACTTTACATCTGCATATGTTTGAGCAGAACCTATAATACTACAAAGAGGTACACCATCTATATTAAGGGCTAATTCACTTAAATCAGCAGTAAAACTAATTACTGTAGAAGTAAGGCCAGATCCTCTACCCATTCAATCCCTTTGTATATCATTTATAGTTCCATCATAACTGCTAAATACATAACTACAAGGATCAACTATTGTAGTGCCTTGAGGAACTGGATTAGCAACTGTAACTATTTGTGGATTACAAGGATTGATAGGCCAGACTTTGGTACTGCCAACATAAATAGCAGTACCTTGTCTGTTACCTACATAAAATGTTTTTAAATCATCTCTAATATTCATATTATTCTACAATTAAATATTGTGTATTAGGATCTTTAGTTGATAAACCATCATACTCTGATTGAGTTAGAACAGTAATAGTATTTATTTGAGGTTGGGTTCCAGTTCCAGCTTCAATATAGTTTCCAGCAGGCTGAATACCTAAATCTGATAAACTCTTATTGCCAGATAACTCAACAGAATTAATCTGAGGTTTATTTGTTAACTGAGTATAGTCAGTAGTCCCTCCACTACCAGATATTTCAAGATTACCTTCTCCTAAAATACTTTCACCATTAATAGTCTTTATATTAGTCCCAGAGACTAATTGCTCCTGATAACTATGATAACTAGTATCTGCTGATACTCCAGTTGGAGTAATAGTAGTTTGAACTACAGTATGATTAGCTGTAGTACTTTCAAAATGGAAAGTAGCTTGAATATTTTCTCCTGAAACAAAACATACTTCTGGAGCTGCTATATCACCATAACCTAGAATATTTACATAATAAAGCTCAAATGGTGTTTTATTAGCTATAGCATTCTTAACAGCAGCGAAATCTCCAGAAAGATGAGTAGTGGAATTTATAAATAGAAATGGAATATTAGAACCACTTTCAATTTCTATATTACCTTCTCCAAGTAAAGACTGACTATTGATTGTTTTGATATTAGTTCCACTTACAAGTAAATCTTGCTTAGTAGCCATCTCTTTATCAAGAGAATCAATCTTATCTCCATCTTCTTCTTGTTTTGTTTTAATAATTGATATATCTGAAGTATTAGTTGCTACTTGAGTAGATAGAGATTCTACCACAGAAGAATCAGCTTTACCAGCAAGTTCTGTTTTTGTTGCATAATCTCCTACAGGCTGTTTAGTAGCAAGCTGCTCATCAACATAAGTCTTATCTGCTTTACCTGCTAAATCTCCAGAAACCTCTGCTTCAGTTACAAAGTTAGAATCATTAGTAAGCTCACTAACTTTAGTTGGAATATCACTCTTTAAAGCATAATCACCAACTGGTTGGTATCCAGATAAATCTACAGATAATTGGGATTTATCTTCATTAAAAGCTAATGGAGCTTGTGGAGTAAATACACCTTGCTTAGTTGCAAGTTTCTCATCTACTTCATCTTTAGTATAACCTTTATTAGTAAGATCAACCTCAGTAACTTTAACAGTCATATTACCATTATTTACTAAGATTGCATTAATAACTACTAATGCACCATTATCTTGGAAATAATAACCATATAAATCAATAGTTTCAGGATGTTCAATAGTTGCAACAGGAATAACTATAATATCACCTTTATATGTAATCTGGCAGAATAAATAGAAGTCCAGATTAGTTCTAATAAAGTCATAGATATGTTTCTGTCTTACAGGATCATTCTCATTTAAATTAAGTAAGAAATGATTCTCAAAAGCAGAGATTACATTATCTATAATAGATATATTCTTTCCTGCTGTAAGCGTTTCCTGTTTTGAAGCTATCTCTTTATTAATAGCTGTATTTAAAGCATCAATTTCAGCTTTGGTATATTTATCTGCTAATTGTGCATATAGAGGACCATTAACAATACCAGCTTGGTTAGTCTCTGTATTATATATTGGAAGTTCAACTGCTTCTCCAGTTTGATTACCAAATACAGGAGCTAAAGTAACTTTAGATGGGACTGATTGAATATTAATGGCAGGTACTATTGAAGCTGCTCCAGATAATTCAGTTCCATTTAAAGATGGTTTGTTACGAATAGTATTATAATCTGCAGAAATAGTATTCTCTTCAATTACTATACCGTCACCTTGAACGAGTGTATTTTGCTTTCCAGCAGTGGCTTCAGTAATCTCTGTAGTTACCTCTTCTTTAGTTGGATAGTCAGCTAGTTTCTCAGTAATCTGATTATCAACATCTTCAATAGAAGGAATTCCTAATTCTTTAGAAGGAATATTTCCATTTAATTCAACCCCATTGATTTCAGGCTTAAATTGAAGATCTTGATAGTTACTTGATCCTAACTGAGAACCATCCATAACCTTAACTTCATCATCCTTGTCAATAACAATAACTTTAGTCACATTTGACTTATCTATTGTTTCGACTTCAAGGACATTAAGATAGGGAAGAATTGTCTTTTCAGTTTCGTTTGCCATATTATTTTTCTATAAAATATAAATAGTTAATTATCTGTCCATAAACAAAATAAGGGGCAAGTAAATTAATACTCGCCCCTCTTCTGTTGTTAAGCACCTACAACACTTTGAATAGCTTCAGCACTCAACTCATAAGGATATGATTCAGAGTCAGTAGCTAAAGTCAGCGTATAAGCATTCTGATCACCTTTTGCAGTACCAGTAACACCCGTACCAGCGGAAGCGCTTACATAGTCATCTTTTCCTAAGAACCAGTATTTGCCATTAGAATCTTCTACAACAACTACAAGTTGTCCAATAGAAAGAGCAGCAATCTCGATTCTTTTCTTAGTCTCCATCTTTGTAAATACAAGAGCAAGCTCATTACTTACATAGTTGGTTCCTGCAGTTTCGTCAACGTTCAATGTTGAGGTTAGAGAACCAGTACCTTTGCGGAATTGGTAATTATACCATTTAGCATCTGCTTCAAGAGTAATAGCTGAGATTTGATTAGTCTCATCATCTACAGTTACACTCTTAACATTATCGTACTGAGTAATCCATACCTGTTTGATACCACCAAGCGAAGATTCGCAATCCAGGGTAATACCAGCGATAGTTATTAAACAAGCCATATAATTTCAATCTTATTTAAAGTTAAACTCTATTGAAATTAGGCTTTGGCACCAAGAACTACCTCATCAGGGAATGCAACCTGTACGCCAGCGTTAAATTCAATAGCTAATCTAAATTCGCGGAAATCTTGTGAATACCACAATTCAAACTTCTCTTCATCGTTCATCATATCGCAACCATAGAAGAAGTTCTTATCTAACTGACCAGCAACAATCTTATCAGTTCCATTAAGACCATTAACAGCGATTACTTTAACCTGCGAACCAGGAAGCATAATCTCACCATTAAGATTCTCACCACTATAGTGGTAGTAGTTCTTAGCAACTAACTCCTGGATAAATTTACGGAAAGTATCACTGCCAACTAAGATAGAAGCACCATCCAGAACCTTCTCAGGAATAGCGTTATAAACAGCCATAATGTCATCATAAGCAGATGCTCCAGTAATTACTACATCAACAACCCCATCAGCAGCACCAAGGATCTTTAACAGACCATCAAAATACTTCAGGTTATTTGTTCCAGAAGCAGTATCACCCTGCCAAATAGCAGTCTCAATAGCAGCCTTAACATTCTCAACTACTGCATTTACGAAATCCTCTTCAAAAGGAAGCGTCTTCTGACCAGCAGCTACTCGTACTTGATACTGAGTCCAGTATTTAAGCATCTCTTTATCACAATATGCCATATTGATCTTAATATTACCAGTAGCTAGAATTCTCTGAGAAAGAGTCTGAGTTCCAGCTTCATCCCAACCACAAGCTAGGCCATCGCCAAACTGAATAGCAGTTGATAACAGGTTAAGAGCAGCACTAGTTTTGATGTCAGTTTGAAGATTGAACAACGAAGCACTCTTAGCCTTTAATACAGCCTCTTTAATAAGAGGAAGACGTCTCTGCTCTACATAAGCAGTAAGACTAGTCATTACAGGACTATTTGCCATAATTTTATAAATAATTTAATAATTAACCAATAAAGTTTTTAAGCTTTTTATCAATAACAGGATTGCCAGTCATTATTGAAGCTTTACCTTCTATCTGTTCCTCAGCTGAAAATGCAGCACTCATTTTGCTCATCTTTTCAACCGTCTTTTCTGTAGCTTCAGATTTACCCTCTAATTCAGCTACTTTCTTAACAAGCTTATCAACAATGTCATAAAGCTCATTAATTTCGCGATGAATTGCATCAATTGCATCAGTTACAGTTTCTTTATCTCCATCAGTAGCTACTTCAGGATCAACTGGCTCTTCAGCAGTTTCTACCTTGCGTTTTCCACAAGCAGCATCAACTTCTGCTTTAGCTGCTTCTTCTGGATCAACCTCAGCTTTAGGATCAGTTACAGACTCTACTTTACCGTCTTTAACAACAATCGTCTTTCCATCCTCAGTTACATACTCACCATCCTCAGCAGGTTTGTATTCTCCGTTCTCATCCTGAACATATACATCCATACCAGCGCGTAAGTCTTCATCTGAATCCCAAGTTAAGACTCCATTTGAAGTTTTCAGATCACTGAACTTTGCAAGCATTTTAGCCAATTCAAGCTTGATTCTTGTGAATTTGCTCATTTAATTAATAATTTTAATGTTTAACTCTTTTTATCTTCTTAATCATATTAAGGATCTCTTTTATTTCGTCATATTCATCAGACTTTCTTTCTAAAGTAAATAAACCTTCAATTGAGAACCCTTTAAACTTACCAGCTTTAATTGCATCTCAAATAACTTGATTATCTACTTTATAAGTGGCAAATAAAGAACCATCAGGAACATCCTGGAATTCAACTGGAGATATTCCTCTATTAATATCCTTTACATAGATTTCTTGTAGAGTAATTCCATTTAAATCAGAATCTTCTAAATGTTCAATATTTACATCTGTAGTTCTCTTATCATACAGCATCTTCTCTGCCATTTTACGAAGAGTTTCCTTATCATACTGTATGTAGTATTCTCCGAGTTTCTCATCTCGTCTGAAAATTGGAGTATCACTTAACATTAAGCAAGATGTTACTAAATGCTTATCTTCATCCATCGAGAACTTCTGAGAATTACTAAAAGCAACCCAGTTAACTTGTGTAGCTGGTTTACTTGTTAAAGCAACATATTCTATTCCATCACAATCATCAGTAATCACTGCCTGAAATAATGGAAGATCATTATAAGTAATTTCCATTTTTATTAATATATAGCACTTTATAAATTTGTAATATTTTTAGAATATCTAATGTAACCTTTTTACTCATATTTTGTAGTTAATAAGAATAAAAAAGTTACACTAAATATTTTTAGAATGAAGCATTAGATTCAGTAACTGCTACCTTAGTTTGAGCTGAAGTAATGTCAGATTCAACAACATAACACTTAACAGGTTCATTTAAAAGGTCAGTTTCTTTATCTCCAAGTAAGTTTCGAGTATATTCTACAGGAGCAGTATTTAAAGCAGCAGGTGCTGCAATAGATGCAGAAGCAGAAGATGCAGATGCTCCACTAGTTTCGTCTACTTCCCAGATCTTTTTAACATTAGCTATACCAGCTGCAATTGCTGCAGCAGCGGCGGCAGCACCTAAAGCTGGACCTACAACTGGAATACCAGCCATTGCAGAATAAGCACTGTTAGCTGCACTATATGTATCAATTAAAGCTTGAGCTGTTGCGAATCCTTTACCTACTTTACTTTCCTCTCCTCATATAGTTGCCATACTTCCTGCAACCTTTGATGCTAGATCAAGGCGAGCTTTTATAGATTCTTGATATTGCTTATTAACATTTTCTCTAACTTTGTTTTTCTTATTTTCTCTGTCTATTTCATTTTCAGTTAATTGCTCATCAATAGAATCTAATTCTAGTTTAATAAGTTTTCTCTGATCAGCTGTTAAAGTCTCATTTTCTAATTGTTTTAATAGAAAAGACTTCTGCTCCTCCAATCTTGTTTTTATTTGATTATGATATTTATCTATAGAACCTTCTTCAGTATCTGTTCCTAATAAACGATCTTTATATCCCTCTATGTCTTTTTTGCTTGAATAAGAGAACTCACCACTTAATCCAAATATTTTGGCAAATCCTTGTGTATATTGAGTTTTAGGAATTTCTAAAGATGTATCTTTTATATCATACCTTGCCTCGCGCATTCTTTTTAACTCAGTCTGCAGATCATCTCAAGCTTTATCCGCAGCACTTTTTCTTGCATTTTCTTCATCTTCTCTAGCTTTATCTCTAATTTTCTTCAGCTCTTCTTGATGCCAAGCCTCAACTTCTTCAATACTTCTATTATTTTTAATAGCTAGTGCTAATAGTCTAATATATTCATCTTCAAGTTCATCTACTGGGTCTTTATCCTCTAATCTCTTTTGAAGCCATTCATCAAATTCATTTATTACCTTCTTAGCTTCAGTAGTGTTCTTTGTAATAGTTGGAATATTAAAGAACCCACCATACTTTTTATTAGTATCTGCTACATCCTCAAATAGCTTTTTAATCCTTTTCTCAATGTCTTTATTTAAATCATCCAACTGTTTATAAGTATTCTCTTTATTTTGCTTTGTATACTCATAAATTGTATTTGAATAATCTTTTCAGAACATTGCTGTAGCTTTAAAAGCCTGCCAAGCAGATGCCTCTCCAAAGCTTGTATCAGAAATTTGATTCTCCAGTTCAGTACGTTTATTTAAATACTCCTCATAAAGCTTAATTGCAGCCTGTTCAATAGCCTGAGCTTTTGCTCTTGCAGTTAATGCTTCTACATAATTACCAGTATTATTTACAAACGCATCTTCTGCAGTCTTTACATTAGTAATATTTAAACCAGTCTCTTTAATCTTATCGGAATATTGCTCTATAAACTTACGCTTAGCATCTGCAGAATCTCCAACCCTTTCGTAAGCTATTTGTAACTCTCTAAAGATAGCTATAGATTTAGAAGCAATCTGATTAGTAGTATCTGTAATAGACTTTCTAAATTCAGCAGCCTCCTTTTCAGCTGATTTTATTGAGGATATATACTCTATTATCTTATTAATAGCTACTCCAATAGCTGTAGCTAATGCAATTCATACAGTTACATTACCAATAGTTTTAAGTGCAGTTTTAACTTTACCTACTCCAGAAGCAGCTTGTTCTGAAGCTTCAGCCATTGCTTTCTGAGCCTCTGCCCCTTTTCGCAAAGTTGGAATGCCTTTTTCTACATTTTCCTTTAATTCAGCAAGATCTACACCTAAACGTTTAGCAGCTTTCTGCATTCTCTCTGCTGGAGTTCCAGTCTCTTTTGCTGCTTCCTTTAAAAATTCAGCAACTGTAGTAAATGTAGGTTTTACTTCTTCAAAGGACTTTTTTGCAGTTTCTCCTAATTTACCTATAATCGGAATCGTATTAGATACACTCTTATTAGTAGCAGATATTTCAGCAGGAGTGCCCATTACTCCTTGAATCATACCTCCTTTAAAATTAATATTGGTGCCTTCTAAATCCTTGACTACTTTAGAGATATTACCTAATTCAGTTCCAACATTACCAACAGATGTGCCAATGCCATTAAGCTTAGATGCATCAATCTGATTAAGATTTTTGGCAGCATTATTCAACCCTGTATTAAATGGAGAGATAAAATCAGTTAATTTCTTAAACCAATTACCTAAAGTAGGCAATTCTTCTAATAAATCTTTTATACCTCCCACACCTTGAACTAAAGCAATAGTAGATTGTAACTTAACCATTACTTTATTTAAATCTTCTGATTCTTTCCCAAATAAAGTAATAGCAGCAGTTGCAGCTCCATATCCACTGGCCAAACCAGTGGATATTTTAGCTACACTTTCAAACCTTTGAGCAGTAGTTCTTGAAGATCTTGCTATCTGCTCATTAATTTTATTGAATTCTGATTGTCTCTTACCAAGTAATGAAAGAGTTTCATTATATTCCTTAGTACCAATCTCTAAATCATTCAGCGAATTAGTTAATGCATCAATATCTTTCTTTAAAGAGTTTATTGACTTATTACTTGACTTAGTATCAATACTAATAACCTTTTTAATTTCTGTTTGTGCCATTAGATTGTAATATTTTTAACAGTATCTTCTGTTAGTGTTAAATTCTCTGTATATTTAACTGTTCCTGTAGGTCCATCAGTCACTTCAAATTTAAACTGAACACCTTTTTGAGCATATATTCTATAATTTCCATTATCCTGCATATAAGCCACATTCAAGAAGTTATCGTTTTCTGTAAGTATCTGATTTACCCCAGTTGGTATAGTGCCACTTGGAGTTTCTAATTTGCCTGTAATAAGAACAGCTTTATTTGGGTCTGGAGTTTGAGTAAACATACATTTAGGACCATCTACGCCTCCTTGTTTATAAAGACTAAAGTAGAAACTCCTTTGATTATATTTAGTATTCTCATTATAAGTAACTGTTAATTCTGTTTCTCCAGGTTGCCCAGATTCAGGTGTAATGCTTACAATTTCATTTGGACTATATCATCCTAATTCTCAAGGAATATTAGAAGTAACTGTAATCTTTTTAGTCCCAGCTTTATAATCTACAACTGGATCTGAATCATCAAATGATATATATTCACCTAGATTTTGAACTCCAGCTAAATAACTATTAATATCTTGAACTTTAATAAATTCGCATCTAACTGTAGAATCTGAATTAATATCATAAGCATCAATCTTATTAAGTATCCAGTAAGAATCTTCAAAATAATAGAACTGTCTAAGTAAATCATACTTAACATCTAAATCATCCAATCTTACAAAGCAG
>NFZC01001931.1_pt1 | contig 29276 bp, 9 predicted proteins | sample 1095391 | NCBI WGS metagenome assembly NFZC01 (sample SAMN03609890, study PRJNA323583) | gut metagenome | isolation source: feces | host: Rattus norvegicus | place: Denmark: Riget | collected 2013
GTAGATCTAAGTCCAAAATCTCGAATGGCTCCTATATAATCAAGTCCTGAATTTGCACACATTTCTAATAACTGCCAAGCTGTCTTATCTTGTATAGTTGTATTTATAGTAGGTACATTTAATTCATAAGATGAATTTGCGCCAAAAGCACTATATTCATCTAACTGCAATGAATCATCAAAAGCTTGATTGTCATTTGTAACTTCAAATAAGTTTTGAACTGGTTCTCCTAATTCAAAAATAGCTTTAAATCTATGATCGCCAAAATGATATATACCAAATGGATTGTCATTAAAGAATTGTCCTTGAGATAAATATCTTGTAAGAGTTTTTAACGGTCCTCCGTGTTTGGCAGTAAGTATTTCTGCCATTAAATCTCTTGGATGTAATCCTCCTCTAGAGAATGAACCTCTTAAGTCTTTTGCAAATGTAAAACCACCTTGTGCTTCTTTTAATGCAGTTGCTTCTAATTCACCAAAAGTATTAAGTGGATTAGTAAGCTCATGTCCATCTCCTTGAGCAACTATATCCATTACATCTCCATTTGACACTTCTGCTATTTTACCATTGAAGACTATTGGAAGTTTAGATGCATCAGAACCGTATCCTATTCTTACATGCATTCTAACACCAGGCTTCATAACAGTTGTATCTGGAAGTATTTGTCTTTTTCTAAGAGTGTCTTCTTTTAACATATATTCTGTTGGTGAGAATATAGATGTAAATACATCCTTAACTCCATATGTGTCCATATAAGTTTGTGTTGTTGCGTCTGAGTATGTGTCAGAATATGAATCAAACATATTATTCATAGATAATGTACAAACATCAGTAGGGTTTTTTCTAGATTTAGTTATACTCATATCTGCTATAGCTGACATAGAATAGAAGTTATCAAATAATCTCCATAATCCTATTTCTCTACCTTCATCTACAAATAATAAATAATAAGTAGGAAATGCTCTAACCAGCCTTCCTCTTTTATCATTAACTAACATATCATAATAACTATGTAATACATATTGTTTTGGATCATTAGACGCTGCAATAAATACTGTCTTTCCTAAACTAGACATAAGTAATTGAGATAAAGACGTATTTGAATCAGAATCTTTGTCTTTAGTTTCAAACATATTTATTCCAACAAGTGCAGCCATGAATTTATCGAATACACTATTTTTAGATTGTCCTACAAGAGGATTAGCTGTTATTGCATCTAATGTTGCATTTTCTTCTGATAAAATCATTTCTGTAATAGCAGGATCTGCATCTGTTATAGCAGACATAAATGGATATATCATTCTTGCACAGAATGATTTCATAAAAGCATCTGGTGCTTCTTGAATTATTTTATCGAACCATTCTTTTATTTCTTTATCAATTTTATTTTGTTGTTCATCTTGTTCTGCTGATGTACTTTCATCTCCATCTGATTCAGTTAAATCTTTTTGTGTTTTTGAATTTAAATATTTTTCATACATCTCAGGATCCCGTCCAGATTCAAAGAATACATTTGCTGCACCTAATTGATCTTCAAAAGTCATTGATAAATCATCTTTTATTTTACTAAAGTCTTTAGCCATTATATCTATTTCAGATATAAACACTCCTTCAAGAACTAATTTTCTAAGATGCATTAACATTATTCTTAAAAATGCTTCTGCTGAATATTCTATAGATGATAAACAATTTACTCTATATTCTTTACCAAGTTTACTATTCCATCCTTGATGATTATAGTATCTGTCCATAAATCCATTTCTATATATTTTTTTACCAGACTCTTTCTCATACATTGCTCCGTGTTCATAAGCTTCTTTGTTATCTCCAGGGAACATTTTAAATACTGGATCATGTTTGAATGTTTCAATAAGCTCATCTCTTGTATATTTCTTTATTAAGAATGGTCCTAAGCATACTCCATTATTAAATGCATCTTTGTAAGTCTTAGCATATACATCTGACTTAACACCATTTTTAACTTTAGCAATTGGGACTTTAGTTCCTTTTTTGTTTTCTATATATGTTCTAGGCATCCATTTCTTATCATCTTTTCTAGGTCCATAAGATTCAGATCCTGATAAAGCACATGCTGAAGCATATAAGAATCCAGCTATATATCTTAAGAATCCATCTTTATTAATTGCAAATGCTTTTTTTCCATCAGACCTAAAATTAAACTCTTTAATTTTTGCGTTTGTTCCTAATGGACATAGAAGTCTAGCTAATTCTTGTCCAGCGTCAGAACCAAAAACTTTATTAACTGCATTTATATATGGTTTCATTGTATAATTATATTTTCCATGATCATCTACTTCTAAATCAGATTCATTATATTTATCATCATCAAACCATCCAGCTCCTACTTTTGGTTCTATTTTAGAGTCTAATACAGCATCTATTGCTTTAATTAATTCTTGTCTTCTGTTTTTTATTTCGTCTACATAAGCATTTACTTTAGTTCTATCTTTTTGTTCTTGTTTTAACTCTTCGTCTGTTTTATCTTTATCTTCTTCTTTATCTGATTTATCTGTCTTTCCTTTGTTTATAGAACCATGTACTCTTTCTCGTAAAGCTATGTTTGTAGATTCATCACACTTAGTTGCTATCCATCCATTCTTAATAGTCCAACCTTTTTGTACATCACACATCAACATATATAGGATTATGTTTCTCATCTTAGTATCATGTTTTCTTTCTTCTACATTTTTTTGAGATACTTTTTCTTCATCATTTTTCTTAGTAGTATCTTTATTTGCTTTTTCAGCATATTCTGTAGCAAGTTTTGCTGCCTCATTTCCATCTTTAGCAGAAACTTTTGCACTGTTAGTTTTAGTAGTTGGATCTTTTAAATCTTCTATAGTGGATATCATTTTCATTCCAAGAACATCTTCAAATGCTAATTGTGATATTGGTTTAGAAGTGTCTCCTCCACTTTCATGTAAATTTTTATATAACGATTCAGATACAATCTTTTTAAGCAATGCAGAAGTATATACATATGCATATATCATATAAAAATCTGGATCTGGATAAGACCTATTGTTTTCATTATGTAAATAATATTTAGAGAATTCAAAACCTACTTCTGATAGCTCTTCTAATGAAGGAATATCTAAATCTGGATATAAATCTACTTTAGCTAATATTTTATCCATATCAAAATATTCTCTTATCTGATATTCATCGTTATCACTTGTTGTACCTTGTCCAACTTTTTTTAATGCTTCTCTTTCTCTTACTGTTCTATCTGTAGATATAAGACGCATATTTATTTCATATAATCCTGGAGTGTCTTCTACAGTAGTAACTTCTACTTGCTCAACTAAAGCTTCATTTATACCTACAAGTTGAAGCATATCGTTTTTTACTCTTAAAGGCCAACTAGATAATATTCTTCTATATTTTTTTACTGTTTGAGAAGAGATAGCTGGTAAGTTATTTAATAAACTTGTTATTACAGAATCATTAGTTATAAACTGCAATTCAACAACAGTATCTTCTGCACCAGTATATTGAGGAGCATATCCATCTACTGATTTTAAATACATCTTAGTAAATGTATTTTGTAAAGTTATGCTGAAGTTAGTAGCTATAACATTTTCTACATAAGGAATAAATTCCATAGCTTTTGGATTTCTATAATGTTGGTATGATTCTGACATATCTAAATTTTGAGTATCATTTGTAGATTGATCAGTTGCTCCATCACTATTATTGTCTTTTCCATAATAAGCATTTTTTATACTAGAAAGAACAGCAAATCCTCCATCTGAATCAAGAGTTAAACCATTTGTAGTTCCATAATGTATTCCATCAGAAGTGTCTATCAAGTTCCCATCTTTATCTGTTTTCATACTAAATGTAATTTTTAATATTCCATTTTTAAATGATGATTCATCTGCTCCACCATTATTTCTTATTGCTTCATATACTTTTTGCATTTGATCAGATGATAATCTTGATTCATCTAATTTACAATTTATTGTATATTTTACTGTATATCCAGAACCATGTTTACCAGTTATGCTTTCATCTAATGTTGTACTTTCTATATTTACACTATTTTCAATTTTATTCATTACTGGATAAAATACATTTGAAACTTTTTTTGAAACTTCCTTTTGAGTCATTTTTGTAGATATTAAGTTAGTTGTTCCATTTCTTATAATATCTTTTTTATCTCCTATAGTTGCTCGAAGATTACTAGAGAATAATTCTTTAACTCCTTTATAATATTTTTTTACAAAATCAGGAGCATCTTGATCTTCTTCAATTCCTGTTATTGTGTTAAGAGTATTTAATGTATCATATATATCAGAAAATCCTGTCATATATTTTAATGAAGGTTGATCAAGTTCTACGTCAGATAATGATTGTTTATATTGATCTCTATCTTTTTTTACTTTAAGTGCTTTTTCCAACCATTCTGGGTCTGGAACATAAAAGCTTACATCTGATTTACAAATATTAGCTCTTTGTAATACATTTTTATTATCATAAATTATATCTATATAATCAGAAGAACCATAGTCTAATGTAGAAGCTGTTTCTCCTTTAAGAATTGCTCTTTGATAATAATATCTAAATAGCTCCCAATCGAAAGTTTTAGCAAACATATTTACAAATAACGAACCAATGTCTTCTGTATCTAATTCATAATCTTTGTCTGTAGAATTTTTTTCTATTTCTTCTTCTACTTTTTCTTGCTTTTCTTTTTCCTCTTCTTTTTTAACATCTCCATCATTTTTGCCTGGAGGAGTATAACTATACATTCCTTCATCATCTATAGGTAAATCTCCCATATAAACTCTATAGTTAAAATCTCTAAGAGTAAGAATAACCTTTACAAGTCCTGGGAATCCTTCTACATTTATAGTTTGTATTGATTCAAGCGATACTGCTTCGATACATAAAATATCATTTATATATCCATTTTCTATAGGAAGAAATGGTGCAACTTTAAATTGAGCAACTAATGCTCTAAGTCCATTCATATAATAAGTTATTTCTTCTCCGTTAGGTAAAGCTGTAGTATATGGTATTCCATTTATTCCAGCTTGATTGTAGAAGTAAAGTTCTAGTTCTAGCATTTGCTCTCTATTTTGTTCTTTATTCATTGAACCTTTACCTCTAAGAATATTTTGTTTCTCATAAGTTAAAACAGAAGTGTTTCTTATAGAAGTTGGAGGAATGGTTAATAAAACATCTCCTATCATTACAGTACAGTCTTTTCTTTCTTCAAAGTTTATACCTGTAATTTCTTTATGTAATGCTATCTTTTTATCATAAGATTCTTGCATATCTGTATATAAATCTACGAATTTATAATTGTTTATATCATAAGTCCAACCTTGAAGTGCATCACTTATATTTCCTCCAAGTGACTCAAATTCTGCTGAACCAGAATAATCTGGATTATGTTGAGTTTTTGTTTCATTGTCTGAGAGAATTAATTTAGATAAATTTATCCAAGAATCATCTGTATGCTTCTTTAAATAAATTGTTCCTAAGAAACGTCCATATTTATCTGTACCATATGGACTGTAATCAAGATTTGAAAATGAAATGTCGTTCATAGATGTTTTCCAGTCTTTTATAAGACCAGCTACTGCGTCTTTTGAATACCACCAGTTATTAAACGAATAATCATTACCTGTAGTCTTATTTGCTGTTATTAAACTTGCATCTAACACTACATAAATATCTTTGTCTTTAGTTCCATTTTTTAATTGATTTTTAACTATACTTTGAGCTTTGTATCCACCTGAAAGTAAATTCTTTTCCGTATCATCTACAGCTAAAATTGTATAATAATTATAATTAGGATTTCGTGTAGCAACAGAACCAGATGGCGCACTTTTCTTTATTATTTCATTATAGTATTTCTTTCCATTAGATGTTGTTTCATATAAAGATAGTTTCTCACTATCTTTTCTGCTCTTACCTGCTTTTGTAAATTTCTGGAAAGTAACTCCTCCTACATTTGTTTTATCCATAAGTTTTTTTGCTTCTCCAAAAGTCATTTCTTTTATAGCATTTGTTCCTTTAGGAATTGCTTGTACTTCATAGTGAGGAATTTCTGGTGTATTTATAAATGCACTTCTTATCTCTAATGTACTTCCTAGATTATTCTTTTTACAATAATCACTAAATCCAGAATAAGAATTGTTTCCTATTTTAAAACCTTTACCACCATCATCTATATTATCTATACTAAATTGTACTGTATCTCCATCTATTTGATTAAGTTCAAACATATAGTCCTGAAGAGCTAATGCATTAACTTTTAGCACAAAAGCATTTTTATCTGCATGATATCCTAGTTCAGTAGAGAAAGGACCTTTAGCATAGAAAGCTGCATCTTTTGCATCATTGCCTTCTATTTCACTCATATCTATAAACCTTTCTTCTAATAAATCATCACCGAACATTTCTTCCATTGTAGGTAATAGAAAATAATTTCCATCTATACAATCAAAGTCATCTCTAAGTATCTTCATTCCCTCATAGACAGTATCTTGTATTTGATCATTTGCTGGCAATGAATATTCACTTCCTTTCTTTTAATTAAAGGACACCTAATAACTAAGTGTCCTTTTTATATTTCTATTTATAAATTACTTGCTATCCAGTTTTGTATATCCTGATTTGACTTAGGTTTATTTTTATCTCTTACAGACATATTTATGCTAACTCCGCCAAATCCCTGTTTAGCAACTTTTTTCATTGTTCTTTCAAGCTGTTTCTTTCCTTGTTTTGTGTCAGCTCTTACATTAATAATATATCCACCATTGTTAGACTGTTGAGCATATCCACCTTCTTGATCGAAAAATTCTGGTATTGATTGTGGTTGTGCATTATTACTATTTGAAAGATAAGGAGATTCATCTTGTTGTAATGGATTACCAGAAGCAAATCCACTAACTAAAAGTCCAGATGCAAGTCCTATTACACCCATTGCAAGTCCTGAAGATCTATGTCCCATTAATTTTCCTAGCATCCCTCTGCTTTCGTCCATTAATGAACTAACAGGTCTTTCTAATGAAGATGAAGAAATATTATCCATAAAATCTCTTGCATTTTCAGCATTAGTTATTTTAGCTTTTTGAGCTGCTTTATATTCTTCTAATTGTCCGTATACATTTACACCTATTACATTATTTAAAATGTCTGAATCAGAACCTTTTTCCATAACAACAGTTCCTGTAATTGCACTTCTATCTATCCCGCCTCTACCTATAGGATTATTAAAATATGATTGTCCCATTTCGCTTTCTCTTAAATTTGAAACAGCGCTCATAAATGTATTTCTTACTATTCTAGATCTTTCAACATCTTTTGATGTTCCATTAGCTAATGAACGACTAACTACTATATCATTTAATCTAGCTTGATCTTTTTCTGAAAGACCTTTTGTCATAGTACCATATATATCTGCAAAAGCATCATCACCAGAAACAGAATCGAACCAATCTTCAAGCATTTTTTTACCTTCATTTTTATTTTTATTCATATAAGTATTTAATGCTTCATTTATTCTAGTTACTGCATCTTGGTTTCCAGTAGCTTCTTGTTTTTTGAAGTTGATTGCATTCTGTTCTATTTTAGCTGCGATTTCTTGCACAGCTGTATCTTTAGCTATTGCTGATGCTTTTCCAGTTGGAGTAAATACATTTCTAGAAGCATTCTTTAATGGAACTAATTTAACATTGACAGAACCTATGGCTGCTGCACCAGTTTTGTTGTTCTGTTCTATAAATTGTTCATTATACATTTTTCTTACATTACTAGAAATAGTATAGTTACCTGTATCAGATATAAGCTGTCTTAAGGTCCAACCTTTAGAGTATTCAGATTCTTTATCTAAATCTCCGTATTGTTTTATAAGCTTTAATGATTCATCCATTAACTTAGTTGGATTTTTCATTTCTTTAACAGTTACTTTATATCCATCAGCTATTTTTCCATTATTATCTTCCATTACTTCTTCTAGCAATTTTGATATATTTGAATAATTATCTTTAAAATCGCTGCTAGATAATACATCAGGATTATTTGCTTCTAAGTTTTTTATAATGGACATTGCGTCATTAAGCATATTATCTATAGAATTATCTATATGCTTTAATTTTTTATCATCTACTAAGTTAGTTATTTTAGCTCTATGTACATCACCAGAAATAGCATCTATTGTAGATTCTATATTCTTGTTATAATCTTTTGCTCTTATTTTTCTAGCATCTTCCCGCCAATCTCTATTCAATGTAAGAGCATCTGCTTCAGCTTTTACTTGAGCTTGTTTAAATAATAGATAATCATCTTCATAACTATATTTTTGGTCTTGTTCTATTTTTTTCTTTAACCGTTCTGTACCATTTGCTACTTCATAATCTCTTAATCTTTTATATGATAAAGAGTTCATTCCGCCTCTTGTTTCAAGCATTAAAAATGACATAGAGTCCCCATCGACGTCCCCATTAAACTTACGCATTGTATGTTCTGCAACTTTTGTGGCATTTCCAGTTGTAGTTCTGTCTAAGAACATTTTTGTATTAATCATTGAAGAGTCATATATTTCTGGATAACGAACAGCTAAAGTATCTATACCTTCTGTTTCTAATCTTTTAATCATAGATGCTTCTGTTTCACCAAGGTCTTGTAATACTTTTTCGTCAAAGAACCCCATTGATCTAAATACATCTTCAGAAGCAAAAGCATAATCATAATGAACTCCCATCTTATCCCATTCAAGAAGAGATTTTCCATTTATTTGTGCTTTAGCCATTGCTGACTTAGTAGCTAACGCATTTTCTAATACATCTACATTTTCTGCATTTTTAAAGAAACTTTCTTCTTGATTGAAAAGATGACCGACACCAGTTATCTTTTGACGAGCAGTAACCATTGGCATTTCAGAAACACCAGATAATGTTATTGCACCTTTTTTTCCATATAAGTTTTCGTTTAATGCTAACTTAACATCTTTAATTGCATCAAGAACATCTTGTTTAGCATCTTCTCTTGTCATCATTCTTCCATTTACTTCAAGTTGTGCATCTTGAGTATTTGCAAATCTATTTAATGTCTCAAATTTATGTTTTAAAGAACCCATTTTATTTTGATAATCTCTTCTTACTCTTTGAGCTTCATCATCATCACCAACAAATTTTCCAAGTCCTGGAAGAGCTATATATCTATTTTCCTCGTCAAACATAGTTCCTAAATCTACTACCATATGTTTATCTAAAGTAGTATCTATAGCATTTGAATCAGTTTTAAATTCGTTTCTTAAAAAATGATCTATGTCACTAATTTCAAATCCGAATTGTTTCATTTGTTCTAAAGTATATGGACTTCTTTTATGTCCTGAACCAAGCGAATTAAACTCAAATGCTTTATGTGCTCTATCTAAATCCCATAAGTCTTTAGCTGTATCTACACCAAGTTCTTGCTTATTGATTCCAACAACTCTATCATATATTTCTTTATATTTAGTGTAATCACCTGTAGTTACATCTGCTTCAGTAAGAAGTCTTTCTCCTTCTTTTCTTGTATTAAGACCTCTCATTCTATCTATGAACTGATCGAATACAGATGTTCTCATATCTGTTTTATCCATATTTAAAACATATTTTCCATCAGCATCTCTATCTAAGATTTCTTTTAAAGCAGAAGAACCATGTTTCTCTATCATATCTTCGCCAAACTCTTTGTTAGCTGTATTTAATCTATTAACTAAAGCTTCATTAAAATTATGAGATTTAAGTAATCTTTCATCTGTACTTGTGTATCTCATAGGTTTAACTTTATAAGCAGATACTTCATCTCTAAGTTGACTTAGAGCGTCTGAGTTTAGAGTTAAAGCATCTTTTGTGGCTTTTATATCTTTATTTAATTTTGCGATTTCTGCTTTGTCAGTTTCATTAGCTAATTTATTTTTATAATCACGTAAGTTTTTTTCAAGATCTCTTTGTTGTTTTTCTCTTTGTATTATCTGTCTTTTACCATGTATGTACCTATAATCTACATCTGTCTGAGTTTCTGGATCATCTATAAATGATTCAATATCTGTAACTATAGTACCAGCCATTATGTCTTCGCCATTTTTACCTTTTATAAACAATGCTTGTCCATAATGTTCTTTATTTATGAGCTCTACTTGTCCAGTCTTTGTGTTTATCTTATGGAATTTATCTATAACAAGTCTATCTTCTTCTGCTCTTGTTTGATTGTTTTTAGCAGCCTGATTTGATATTTCTTGGTCTATTCTTTTTATTAAATTTTTAAATGCTGAACCATCTATAATAGTATGTTCTTCGTCAGTAAATCTAAGACCTTCTACATTTAAGTTATTGTGCTTTCCTTTAGAAACTTTTAGATCTATCATCTTAGCTGATAAATCTCCATCACTAAGTCCACTTATTTGCTCATTTTTAAATAATGCATATGAACTATCAGAGTTTATTGTATTTATAACAAAATCTAATGCACTATTATAAGATGCTGTGGTTCCTTTAGCTTTTGGATCCATATATTTACTAAGAATATCTATTGCATTAGCTAAATTGTTTTCCATCATCATACCAACATTTTTATGTTTAGCAATAGCATCGTTTGATATAGCAGATATTCCTTTTAACTTACCTTGACCAAATATTATATCTCTATATGTCATTTGTTCTTTAGCAAGTCTTTTAAGCAAGTTAGTTTTCTTTTCAGCAATAGTTGATCCAGCAAAATTAGCCAATAGATTATCTAGGCTTCCAACTTCTTCTTCATATCTATTTAATAATGCAAGAGTTGCATCTTTACGAAGAACTGTATTTCCTACTAATCCAACTTTATTGTCAAATACACCTCTTTGTATTTTATCGAATACATCTCTTATATCTTTATCTACTGTACCAGTCTTAGCATATAAAAGAGATGTCATAGATTTTTCCCCAGAACCAGAGTTCATTTTTGGAAGAGTTATTTTATTTATATCCTTAACTCCAAACTTAGTTACATATCCTTCTCTTTCTAAAATATTTAAAGCAACTGAAGTTTGTTCTGGTATAGTAGCTTTATTAAACTCATTAGCATATTTATTTAATACTTTAGATATTTGAGCATCAGTTAATTCTATACCTTCTCTATTTTGAACAGTAAATTCTAATACGCCAGCTCTTAGTTTACTGTTAATCATTTCATTTATTCCACCAAAGCCTTTATGTTCAAAGACTTTATCGTTTCTACTTACTACTTGTCCAACACCAGAAGTGAACTCTATTGTTCCATTATTATTTGTTACTGTAGGTAACGCTCCTAATAGACGTTCTCTCATCTTTAATGCTTCTGGAGTTACTTCATCATCTTCTAATATTGCGCCTATTAAATCTAAACCTTTACTGAAATATTTAGTATCAGCAGCGATATTAGAACCATATGCTTTTTCAAATGCAAGTGGATCCATAATTTTCTGCTGTTCAAATACAGATGCATTTCCTTTAATGTCAGCAAACATCTGTGTGTATTTGTCCATTTCAGCTGTATTGTTTTTTACTGTATTTTGTTTAAGTACTTCATCGAATTGTAGTTTTATTATTGCATCTAATCCCATATCTCCTGTATATAAAGTTTTCATTCTTACAGAAGAGATATATTCTTCTCCATTTTCCATAATAGTATTTATAGAATCATAATGTTGATTAGATATTAGAGCACCTTTTTTTATATTTATAGAATCTAGATTTTTTATATCAGTAGTAGCTTGATTGACTTTCATATACTTAAAGTTACCTGAACCACCTGATACTGGACGTGCATGGTTATTCCATAAGTCGGAAATAATTACATTTTCTCTTTGTTCACCAAGTGCATATATACCATTTTCTGTTTCTTGTTTTTTAGAACCAATGTTTAAATTATCAGCAAGTACTTCAAACTGACTATCTCCAGTCACTTTTCCCATATATCTAAATAGCTTATCTAGTATTAATGGAGATTCTCTAGCCATATATAATAATGCTTCTGGAGATAAGTTTTCATCATTTAACATTTTCCCAAATTGTCTTTCAAAGTTTTTGGCAAACTTTTTATCATATAATTCAGAGTTTCTTATAAATTCTCCAAAGTGTTGTAAATTTGCATACTCTTTTCCATTTTCTGGATTAGTTCCAAATATAGCATATATACCTTTACTTAAAAATTCTTTAGCATCTAGTGTCATATTAGAGTAGTAATCTCCACCCTTAATAGTAACCATTTTTGCATCTTCAGCTAAATCTTTTAAATCTCGTTTAAAGTAATCTGCTATTTGACCTATCTCAAAAGTACCATCTTCTATTGCTTGTCTAACTCTATTTGCATTTTTATAAATAGTTTGACCTTTAGCTTTATTTTCTCTATATACATTATTTATAGATGTACCTATACTGACAGTACCTTTATTATCTACTAAAACTTTATGTCTTAATTTAATATTCTGACTTCCATATTGTATGTACATCATACCATTATTAGTCATTTTTAGTTTAGGCATAACTATATCTACAAGCTTGTTTCCTTGTCTTATAGCATAATTATTTGTATTACTATTAAATTCTACATCTGCGCCAGCTTCTTGAGCAGATCTAAATAAGTCACCAATCATATTAGTCAATTCTTCTTTAGCGTTATCAAATAATATGTTTTTAGTAGCTAATTCTTTTCCACCTAAACTTCCTTTAAGTATAGAACCATAATTATTTAATATGCTTTTTTCTATATCAGACTTATTAAAATCTATTAATGTATTTACAGCTGCCATTGATGTAGCCTTAACATCTCTTAAATCTATATGTTTTATATTCTTGTTTTTCTGAACTAAATTTTTAATATAATTTGGATCACTATTTAATCTATTTAACAACTTAGTTTGATCTATTACATTTGGATTGATGTTTTCAAACCCATCATTTGCTTTTAAGTTTATAATTCCATAATCTTCTCCATTTTTAGTTTTTTGTTTTCTCATGGCAGAGATTATTCTTTTAGATGCATCTAGTGGATTAAATGTGTCGCTATTAAGCATATCTCTTACGTCATCTAAGTCACTTTTGTCAAAATCTGCATCTTTCATAAACTTCTCTATCATATGTCTTTGTGCATTTAGCTCTTCTTCTTTTGACATTGTCTTTAAAGTATTTTTGCTGAATCCAGCTTGCATCATCTTATTTAAGAAAGTATGCTCAATATTTGAATCATATATATTAGGTAAGCTTATGATATCTTCTTCTATATAAGGTCTATTAGAAACATGTCTTGTATTTTTATGATTATATATTCCTTTTATTTCTACATCGAATGTACTTTGCTTTTGCTTTTTAGTTAATGTATTTTGTTGTCCTGAACCAGCATTATCTAAAGCTATTTCATTTAATACATTTTTTAAAATATAAGAAGCAGTTTCATTATCGTGTCCAGCTAAGAAGTTTTTGCCATCACTAGTTCTTGTAACTGCATCTACTTCAGCAAGAACGCTATCTAATAAATCTCTATTTTCTCTTATAAATTCAAGAGCATTTATAGCATTGTGTCCTGTAGATCTATATAACTTTTGTTTATATCCATCATTAAAGTCTGCATAACCAACATTATCTCTTAATACTCTTGCTAAGTTTTGAGATACTTTTTCTATTGGTGTTCCATTCTTGGCATTAACTACTGCTTGTGAAAATCTATTATTCATTTCAAAAATACTCATAGATTTTAATGTTGCATCGTTTTCTATTTCATCAGCAAAGTTAATAAGCTTTTTAATTCTCTTATATGATTTATCTTTATCTAAGAAATATCTTCTTGATGAATCTTTAGCTATTTTATCATCTATTTCATCTACATATTCTTTTAATATGTCTGCATCAGACTTTCCTATAGTTGAGCCCATATTAGTTGTTCCAAGTTTAGCTTCATAATTATTTTTAAAGTTAAACTGTCCATTCTCTATAGCTCCAACTAAATCCATTTGAGATGATAAGAATCCTTCCATCTCATCAAATGTTTTAAATACTTTAACATGACGCTGTGTATCAGCTACAGTTCCTTTGGCATTTTTACCAACTACTTGTTTAAATTCAAGAGCATATAATTGTCCTGAAGCATATTCTGGATATAAATCTCCCATCTCTTTTATAAATTCATCTGATGGATCAAATCTCTTTATTCCAGATATTTTGTATATGGCATCTTTATTCATTGATTTATAGTATTCATTTTCTTCTACTTTTCCTTCAACAGTAGCTGCCATATTAGCAAAATGAAAATCTTTTGTTTGAGTGTTATATGAAAAGTCTAAATGACCTTGTCCTCTATATATAGAACCTCTACTTCTATCTTTTCCTTTTAACATAAAGTACATATTTTTTCTATCTTGAGGATTAAAGTCGTATCTTTTAGCACGTCTTAATATTCCACCTTTAGAATCAAATCCATCTTTAGTCATATGATCCATCATATAATCTAGAGCAGAACCATGATAATTATCTGGAATATTCATAGCTTGTCTTAATTCAGCATTATCTATTTCTCCAATAAGAAGTTCTTTTAAGACTTGTGTATCGAAGTCTGCTTTATGTGCTTCCCCACCAGCCCGTGCGAACCGTCCTTTTTGATATGTCGCTGCTATATATTCCTGTCTATTTGGAGTGTTTGCTACTTCAGAAATCATAGCTTTATCGTTACCATACATAGCACCAATACCAAATGTATTAGTAGCTGTTTCAACTACAGAACGCATGTCTAGTAGTGTTTTGTTTATTGCTCCAGGACCACCAAGACTAGTTGGATCTAATGACATATTCCCTTTAAATACTTGATCCATATAATTAACAATAGCTTGATCTCCACTATTATACAATTTTTGTAACCGTGAGTTTAAGAATGGAATATCATATGCTAAGTGATTGTAACCTGCTACAACACCATTTCCGCTTAAGAAAATATTTTGTATGTTCTTAGCATTGTCTATCATCATTTTTGTTCCGACATCTATTCCATTTACTTTATGTGCATTAGAATATTCAAAAGCATCAACTAATACATTAGCACCTTTTTTAATTGCTTCTATATCAGTTTCTTTATTTAAGTCGAAATTATCTCCTGGGAATTTTGTTACTTTAACAAGTCCAGCAATTCCATTAGCGCCTTTTTCTATTTCTGATTCTCCATACTTAGCAAGACGAGAAGCAATTACTCCTAAATCAGAATCTTTTCTAAATGTACCATCTTTCATTGCTGTGTATATTCTATCTACATAATCATTCATAGTTCTTCTATCTATACCAAGCAATGCTGTATCATTTGATACTTCTGTTCCATTTTTTATTGTTCTAAAAGATATTTCAGTAACTCTATCAAACATATTTGAGCGAGTTTCTAAATCTTTACCACCAAATGTTTCTAAGTCGAATACAACTAGATTTCCAGTTCTTTGTAAATTCTTTCTAGCCTCTTCTATAGAATGTATTGATTGATTAGTTTTTCCTACATTGTTTCCTGTAAGAATCATAGTTTTATCTACATTTTCTATAGCAGTTTTAACTAATTGATCGGCGCTTTGTTTACTTGCATTAGGAGCCATTAAGTTTACAAAGTCTTCTCCAAATCTTTCTATTATTGAAACACCTTTAGTCAAGTCTGGTGCATATTTAGGTTTTATTTCCTTTGGTTTGTTAAACTTAAATCTTATTATATTGTCAGATACTGTTGATTCATTTTCATCAAATATAGTTTTCAATTCTTGATTCAACCGTATCATTGCTTTTTCATCTAAATATGGTTGTTTTATCGTGTTATATTTTTTTACAAGTTGGTTTATAGTACTGTTCCACTTAGTATAACTAACACCTAATGTATTATTTGCATTAAGCTTTATAGTTTCTAAATCTTCATACTTTATATTATTATCTTCTATGTATTTAGCTATTTCGTTTATATAAGGTAGATTGGTTTTTTGAGATTGTTTATAGATAAATTCTTCCATGTCTTTATCTGCAAGACCATCTAGTTCAACTCTTCTAAAACTTCTCTCATTTGATTCTATTTGTTTTTGTCTTTCTAAAGCCCTACTGCTTCTAAAGACTCTTCTGTTTTTATTGTAAGCCAAGTTGATTTCCTCCTGTTCTTTTATAATTCTAGTATATTATTACATAAAAAATAGGGGCTTTATTTCTTGCCCCTATTACTGCTGTTGCGATTTTAAAACATAATTTTCTTCAATTAACTTTTGTTTCTCGATTTTTAATTCTTTTATTTCAAGTTTTAGTTCATCAATCTCGTTTTCTAGATCTCTTATCTTTGTGTTAAGTTCTTCTATCTTAGCTTTTTTCTTTTCAATTTCTTGGCTTTGTTTTTTTGCTTCGTCCTTATAGTCGTTTTTTTGTTCAGTTAATGACTTAATTATGTCTTGCATATTATCGCTATCTATTTGTTTTTTACTGCTTTTATTAGCTATTATTGCAACAGCTATAGAACCAATCATTGTTATAATAGCTACTACTATTGTATTGTCTATATCTATCACCCCTATATACTCAAGAACCTTGAAAATGAACTCTCGTATTTATTGAGTTATTTATATGTAAGTAGCTAAAGAAGCAACGTCTTGTGCTTGTTGTTGAAAATCTCCAAAGATAGAGATGCCAGGAGCTGCTGTTTCCTCAACAGAAATATTTGTTAAAGGCATACCCATTCCTTGCATTATTGACATAAGTTTTCCTCTTACACCAATAATTCCTGAACCATGATTTCTTTGTCTTATTGCATCTGCTTTCTCATATTGAGCTTTTGATTTTTCAGATTCATAATATCCAAAGTCTGACAATAGCATTCCCTCAGATTCTATTGTTTTCATTTTTACATGGTCCATATTTACATTAGGCTTCCATCCCTTCCATGTCATGTTTGGAAGTTTTTTCTTTCTAAAGTATCTAGCATTTGATCTTACTTCATAGTCTTGTCCCCAAGCTACTTGTAATGGTTTCTTTAAATAGTCTGGCATATAAGATAAAATCTCTTTTCTCTTTTTATTGTCAGTTTCATTCATAAATGCCATAAAATGGTCTTTATATTGATTAGGAACTGCTGCCATTATTTCATCTCTACTAGATCCTTCGTTAAGTCCATATATAGTTGACTCAGCTGCTTTTTTATAAGCTATTGCTGCCTTTGTGTATTTGCCTCCAGCATGGAAAGCTATTGACTGGCTTTCCTCTAAAGATGCAATCTTATTTTTAATATCAGCCATTTTTTGATTATATTCATATGAGCCAACCATGTGTTTATTACTTAATTCTAGAGCCTTTTTCTTTAATTTGCCGACCTTCTTTTTATTTTTATCTATCTCTTTAAATATAATTCCTATAGGACTTTTTTCATGTATCGCTGCTTTTCTTGCCGCTTTTTTATATAATCCTTCATATTTCAAATAACTTAATCTGTCAAAGTATTCGTCTAATTCATATTTTTGTCTAGTCTTTTTAGGAACCCATGGTCCAAACATTTTCTCTTCTGGAGATGTAACATTTCTTATAGCAGAAACACCTAATCCTACAAGTGCTCCAGCACCTGCTAATTTTGCAGTAGTTACATTTCCATTAAATAACTTACTATCTAATATTTTTTTAGGAAGTCTGCGTTCTAATACTTCAGCTGTGTCTTCTAAGTATTCAGAAACTCCAGCAGCTGCTAACCCAAATGAAGATGCTGCGACAAATGGATTTTTAGCATTAGCAATTCCCCAACCAATAGTAGATACTATAGAACCAACTTTAGCTCCTCTTGAGAAAGCTCCTTTTGCATTTCCTTTTCGTTTATCTTCTCCAATATTAAAGAATCCATCACCCATTCTTGTAGCCCAGTTAATAGAACCAAATAAAAATGCAGTTGGATCTAATGTAGTAAGCAATGCGCCTGAAAGGAAACTTTTCTTTCTGTTTGTTTGAGCAAGTACTTTATCAAAATGATATATTGCATATCCTGTAGCAAGACCTCTATGTAACATTGATTGAGAGAAAGATTTATTTAAAGCTGGTTTGACAAATCCTTCTATTGGATGATCCCATGTCTGGAAGTTAGAACCATATACTTGTTCATTTTTAAAAGATTCAAGTGCTGATTCTACTTTAAGGAATTTATTATGTATAAATGGAATAGGAGCATGAGCTATAACTTCTTGAATAGCACCTAATCCTTCTCCTATCGAACCTGTTTTGGCAAGGGCTGCTATAGGAGTATTATCTTCTTCATCATATTCCATTATTCCAGCATCTATTAATTCTTTAGATACGTTTCTAGTAGAGAATAGAGTAGAGTCTTCTTTATAGATTATTGCTTTAGTTACTTCTGTCATATCCTCTAAGTTCTTAATAGCATCTCTAGTAGTTTGATAAGTTATCTTATCTCCAGGTTTTAAATAATTATATATTGATTCATTAGTTTGAGGATTTTCTACTGGTTTGAGCCCAGCCATAGTTAATGTAAGTCCATTTTGTAAAGTTAATGTACCATCATTTCCAACAGATTTAACTATACCTTTTTGTATTTCTGTATTGTTGTTTATGTATCTATATTCAAAGAATTCATGGTCTCCAGATTTTTTAGCAACTCTTTTTTCTATTTCTTCCATTTGAGAAACAAGTTCTGGATCAGTTACTGTTCTTTTTGCTATTCCCCGCCAAGTTTTATATTCATCTGAATATGGTGCTACATCTGCTAATATCTTAAATCTATCAAATGCACCATAACCATCTGTAGCAAATTGGTCTGGATGTAATTCATTTAATGTTTCATATCCTCTACCTGGAAGACGCATTTCGCCTTTAGGTATTTTAACAAATGGATCTCCCATTCTATATGAGTCTGGAAGCCATGCAGCCATATTATTTCTTAGTGGATTTACATTTACAATATCTTTATTTGTAGATGGGAAGAAACGTCTTGAGATTTCCATTAGTCCACCACCAAGACCACCTATTGATGCGTCCCAGAAACCTCTAGTGAATGAAGTCATTTGTCCAGCATTTTCATATCTGAATTGCTTATAGTCTGAACCAAATAAAGTATCACCTATAAATCCATAGATACCAGATAACTGCTTAACTGAATATTTTGCATCTCTTAAATAATCAAGTCCTATACTCCTATCTATTCTTTTAGGGTTTGCTTTATTTTCATAATACTGTGAGTCAGCTTTTTGTTTATCTCTTACAAGATTTCTATAGATATATACTCCATCATCTGGCATATTATCTTGATAACGAACAAATGCATCTTCGCCTTTTATAGCTTTATTTATATTACTTATTAAAGATTGTCCTATGTTTCCTTCTGTAGAGCCTTTAAAAAGTTCATTTGTAAAACTATCTATTTTTTTACCTAATCTAGATGTATATATATTTGTTTGAACAAATGTACTGAAAGGAGATGAAGATTTATTATATACTTCTCCTATAGGAGCATTATAACTTCCTATTTCAGTAGTTGTATTCATATAATCTAAGCCTTGTATAGAATTATTTTGTAGATTATATTCTTCAGAAGTTGGATGACCAAATGGAATATATTGAGCATTTCTTATATCTGTTCCTCTAACGATAACCATATCGTCATCTTTATCTTCTTTATTTTTTATTCTTTCATTTATTCTGTAAAGTACATTATTTATATCTTCTCCAACACGACCGTGTTTTAATCGTCTTCTAGCTTGAGGAAGCATTCTTACTGGTTTTATTAATTGTCCAACTGTAGGATTTAATATTGTTCCCCAAGGCGTTCCTTCACTAAACATTTTTGCTGTTAAAGGATATGGACGCTCATCAAAGTTTTTCTTTTCTAACCAATATGGATCAAGTAAAAATCTTATTGGAGATAATGGATGACGAAGTGAAGGTAACGGACTATGCGCCCATTTTTCATCTGGATCTCCATATATTCCTACTTCTTTCCAGTTAGAGTGTGCTCTTCTTAAGTAGTTAGGTTGATAATATGATATAGAAGTTCCTCTAAATTCTGATGAAGAACCAAATGACCAGAATCTTGCTTTTCTTACAACTGATTCTCCATTTTTGTACCATTCTTCACGTTCATCTCTATTTTGATAATCAGTAGTTCCAGTTAGATATTCTGCTATAACAGAAGTATTCTTAAATTGATCATACAAGAATCCAACACCTGTATGATCTGCTATATTTCTTAATGCTAAATCTGTATTAGATGCAACATTAGCAGCTGCTCCTACTAAAGACACTCCTGTAAAGTTTCGTGCCTCAAAGTTTAAATAGTCAAATGTATTATAAGCAAGCATTGCTGGAAGAACACGTCTTAATGCAATGTTTTTAAATGTATCTAATGGAGAACGCATAGAATTAGAAGATAATCCTAATCCTACTTCTTCAACACCCATAGATAATCTTTGAAGTGAATATTGAGATAACATTGTTAATGCTGTAAAATGTTCTTTATTATTTTTACCACCAATAGTTAACTCTTTTATTGTGTTGTTTATTCCTTCTATTAAATCTTGTCCTGTAACTCCAGAATTAGGATTGGTAAACATATCAAACGCATTCTGAATTGTTTCTGTTAATGCAGATTTTCTTAAAAGATCGTATGCATTATATTCATCACTTTCAAAATAAGCATTTCTTTTTACAATACTACCTTTATTAAAGATATTAAAATCTTCTTCTACATGACTTATAATTTTATTAACTTTATATCCAGATGAATCATTTATATTCTTTAATTTCTCAAATAAAGAGTCATATCCATGTGGAGATGAAGCATCATCTCCAATTTCTCTTATTGCATTATCTAAATATACTTTTAAACTTAAAGAATCAAGAGAATCCATTTGCTTTTCATTTAAATTTAATCCTTTAAATGAGTTGTAAAAATTACCATCTATTACACTTTGATTCCTTGATACAAACTCTTCTACAGCTGCGTTTTTTAAAGCTTGTCTAGGACCACTTACATTAGTAACTGCTAATGGCATATCAAGTATTGGCATAGTGTTTTCTGGATTTGCATCTATACTTAAATAGTTATAAATTCTATTTGGATCACTATCATATATATTTAATAAGTTTCTTAGTTTTCCATCTTTCTTTAAACTATTTTTATTTCTTTCTATTAAATCAAATATCTCGTCAATACTTAAATCATCATTGTTTAGTCCATCAAATATATCTTGTAATTCATTTGATTTTACATTATCTCTTATAACTTTATAAGTTGCATCATCTATATAATTAGTTGTAACATGATTATCTAACATATCTCTTAATGCTACAAAATCTTCATATATTTGAGATGGATTATTTTTAGAATATTTACTATTAACATTTCCTTGTTTTATATAATCATAGTTTTTAATAGTGTATTTTATTCTATCTGCGACATCATGTTCATTTATTTCATTTTCATTTCCAAAAATATTATCAAATACATTTTTAAAAATACTAGCTTTTCCGTTCTGTCCTATATCTAATTGACGAAGTAATTCGTTATCAGAATTGTTAGGATTTATTCTTGTTGTACCAAATGTATTTCTTAAAATTCTTGCTGATTTACCATGTCTAGTAGAAACAATATTAGTTTCAAATCCTTCTTCTAAATCGAAGCCTGCTGCTCCTTCAAAGAACCTATATGCTTTACCATTTAAATATAAATATGAATCTTCTAATAAAGTCTTTTCAGCAAATGACGAAACCTTATTACTATGAATCATAAAGTCAAAAGGTTTACTCATCTGATTTTCAAAGTCGATACCAGCATACAATACTTTACCTACTATTGTACTAGAGAAGCTTTTCCTTTTTTCTTCCAGGAATCTATCCATATATTCAGATGAGAATATTTCTGTTTGTCCAAGTAAGTTAGTTCTTTTCCTTAAAGATTTATCTAATATTAAATCTCCATATAAATCTTTATTTAATAGAAGTGCTTCTACTTGATCACCAAGATTTACACTTACATTCTCTTGTCCATGCAGTTGTACTTTTTTTAATTGCTCTATATCTTCTTTAGTTAAATCTTTTAAACGAAGTGCTTTTGAGCCTGTTAGATATTGTTCAGAATCAACATCTAATCCAAATTTACCTAAGAATCTATCTATTCTATTGTAGATATAATTATCAGTTTGACTTCTTATAACTTCTTTCTTAGAAAGAATATCTTGTAACTTTTTCGCTGCATCTGTTACGTTTTGATTTTTAGATGCATTTTTTATTTCAAATTTTTTATTATATATACGTCTAAGAATATCTTCTCTATCAGCACCTTGTATTCCTAGATGGTCTAAAAACTTTTTATTATAACTATCGTTAAATACTGGTTTAGTAAAGTCATTTTTTTCAAATCCAATTATTGCTTTCTCTACTCTTCCATACATAGAGTCTACGACTTGATGCATTTGGTCAGCTGTATATGTGCCTTTATATGCATTTGCTAACTCTCTTTGAAAAGCTCTTTTTAATTCATTTTCTTTTTCTATTGATGCTTTGTTTTTTAGATACTTTTCATCAGACACTCTAGCTTTGTCAAATAATACACCAGCTAAACCTCTAGATCTATTAGTAGAGAATAAATTATTGTCTTTACCAAACTCATCTAAAGACTTTGCTTTTCTTGCTCTAGTTAATTCTTTTTTAAAATTATCGCCATTTTTCCCTATAGCATTACCAAAGGCTCTTTCTATATCTGAAGCTTTTACTTTTCGGTTTTGTTCATAGAGTTCTTGGCTTGCTTTTCTATATGTTTTACGAACCGCTGGAAAAACTTCAGATACAAGTCTATGTGCAGTTTCTGTATTTCTTAAAAAAGCCACTCCTGCAATTGTAGCAGAAGCGGCTTTGATTGTACCTGTTATTTTTTGTCCAGTGGTTTTATCTTGTCGGTTTCGATCTTTTCTTTTCCGCAAATATTACACCACCTTTATATTTTAACCCCAACCAGGTCTTAATGCTGGAGGTAGGGTATCTACTTTCATGTTTTCATCATAACCTGTAAACGCAGCATCAGCTCCCATATCTATTTCTGGGAATTTCTGAGCAAATTTTAAATATTCCTGATATTCTTTTTCGCTCATATTATTCTGCTTTTTCGTTTTATTATTCTCTTTTACAGGTTTTTCTTCAACTTGATCACTTATATCTTCGTCTTCATCATCATCTTCTTCTTTTAGTCCACTTGCATCTATAAGAGAATTAACTATAGCACTACCTATATCTACATTTTCATATTGAGTAGTAAAGTTTCTTTTCCACTCTGCTTTAGTAAACATATCTATAAGTTTATACATATTCCATGATTCAATCTCTTCTATTCTATAAGCTGGAAACTCAGATGCAATCATACATACTATTTGACTAGTTAAATCTTGCATTTCTTCTCTACCTATACTTATAAGAGATAATACACTAACTGGATCTAATGCAGATTTTTCTATTATATCAGCTGACAATTGTTCTGGAACTCCAGCTAAACAATTATCGAAATTATAGCTATCTGGATACAATAAACATTTTCTACAAATAGCATCTTTTTTATCTTCTTCTGATATTGCTGTATCTTCTAATATGTTCTTATATTCTAATCTAGTTATAGGTCTATATATGAATACTTCTTCCCCAACATACATAGAGAAAAAGTATTCATTCTTTTCTAGTGCTTCATCTATTACTTCCTGAATAGATTTTTTAGAATTTATTGTTGCATAATCATTAGACAGTTTCATATTATAATTTAACTACAGGTTCATCAGAGAATCCTGAATAATACATTATATTATCTGAAAGTATATCAGCAACTCCAGCACATCCTTCTATTATTTCTTTTAGTTCTTCTGGCTCTGGATAAAGAGTTGCTATTTTCGACATCTTTTCTTCATTTTCAATTCTAAAATCTATTCTATCATTTCTATCTGTATTTTCATTTATAGCTGCTGCTTCTTTTCTTAATACTTTATATTCAGCTCTAGTAAGTGGTCTAAATATAAATCTATATCCTATAATATTTATTTCGTATATAGAATAATACTGTTTTTTCCATTCCTCTATGTTTTTTTGTAGTTTTTCTTCTTCTGTTAAGTTTACATTTTCTTCAGTTGTTTTCTTCATTTGTTTCCTCCTGTTTATTTTAATAATTATCTCCAGGATAAATGTATACAGTATTTTTTACTGGAGCTTGTTCATTTATCTCATCACATTTAAATTGGAGTTTTGCTTGGACCTTTTTTTGTGATCCTTTACTTAATATATTTTTTAAATTTTTATTAATATCTGATTTTAAAGTTGCTTTAAATTTCATTTTAGTATTTGCTGTACTTTGTTTTACTAATGTTATGATAGATGAAGATGTAACTCTTTGATCAAGTATATCTAATTTAACATCTGTTATTTCTAATTCGCTTCTATTATGTAATTCAAGTTCTACAGTAATATTACCAGACGATTTAGCACTATTCAGATTATGTCTAACATCACATATAATACCAATAGTGTTTTCATGGTTTTTGCAAACTTCTTCAAGAGTTTCAACGTCTTGTTTATTACTTTTTTCAGCAAATGTCCATTCTGGTCCAGATTCAGTTTCTTCACTAGAACTAGAGTCTGAAGAGTCAGTATCAGTAGAAACTTCTTCTAATGAATTAAAGTCTTTTTCTACATAATTTTTTGCAGTAAATGAATATACTTCTGTAATTGGTTGTCCAGTCGTATCAAGCTCTTGTCTCATTCCTGTAATAGTAACCCCTAGTAAAGATTGACAAGTTGCATTATAAGTTTTGTTTTCGTTTTTATAATATCCATATCCTATAAGAATATCGAATGTTTTTTTAGTCCCTCCCCAAGTAGGATATGCTTCAGGACAATATTCTATTAAATTATCTAATGCATTAGCCATTATAGAATCTTCAACACTATTTAAAAATTCTATGAATCCTCCACCTTTAAGAAAATTTATTCTAAATTCTCCATTTATTTCTTTGCGTCCTGGAACAATTAAAGATGGTGCAAATGAATTATATCCATATATTTTTTTAGGCAATTCCTCTATTTGAAACATAAATTCTACCATATCGTAAAATCTTTGAGAGCCAAAATAAAACTCACATTCTATATTTGAAAAATATCTTTTTTGAGAACCAGATGCATCTATTACAGATGTATATTTATTTCTATCCTGTAAGTTAGTGCTATGGACATAATAAGGTAATGTTGCCATATTTATATCACACTCACTTTCATATTATCTGTTAAGTATTCCTTTGACTTATTATCTATTACAACAAACCCACTTGTATATATTCCATTATTCTTAGATACAAAAGCAATTGTACATCCATCTTTTTCTAAATTTATCTTTGTGTTTTCATCATATATAGATACTAAAAGATTATCTTCTTTTGATATTTTATAAACGACTACATGATTATCTTTTCCAATGTCATTAAACTTAATAAACATATTCTCTTTATCATATACTATGTTTTCATATTCTATATATTTTTGCTTTATAAGAAGTATTGACATTAAATTAAATATAGTATTTATCATGTCTATATCATATTCTGCATTTTGATATACAGACTCTAGTATTTCGTATTTTAAATTTTTAATATTTAAATCTTCTTCTGCCGACAAGAACTCAAGAGTCGATTCATATTTTGTATCATTTTTTTCCTTCATTTTCTTGATAACATTATTTATCTTTTGTTCGATATCTACAGACTTTATGTATTTAATAAATTCAACCTCATCTTCATAAGTAGATAAAAGTGTTGGATTTGATATTGTATTTGTATTTATATCTTCTATCCATACAAAATAATATTTATCTCTAACTATAAGACCAGAGAATGCATCTATAGATAAAGTCTTTTGTGTGTCTTTGAATTTTATTTTTGTTGATGGAGTATAATCATTTATACATTCTGCTTCTTTAAATACTAAATAGTATTCATTATCTTTTTCTCCAAGCTCTTCTCTATAATCTACATCTACTATTAACTTGTTATATCCATAATCATATTCACAAGATGGCTCCTCTAAGTTTATAACCGATACAGCATTATCTTGTTTTAACTGAGCATATACAAGTTCTTTTTCTTCTAGCTTTTTATAAAGATTTTTTGTATAAGTAGATACAGAAACATCTTTCATTGTATTTACATTTGAGTATTTTCTTAATAGATATTCGTCATCTGGAGAAAAGCATGTGAAATCATATCTTACTGATCTATAATTATTGTCTGCAACATCATATGTAAAATATCTGTTTCCATATTTAGACAAGAATAAATTAGATGATATGCCTTGTTTAGACATAGAGAAATAATCCTTATTTTTTCTTCTTTCAAAGAATAATGTTTTATTAGAATTATTATGAATTGTAGAGTTGAAAAATGGTGCCGTAACATCTCTTTCAACAAAGAAATTAATTTTATAATTATACGCTCTTGTTACATAGTTTTGGAATAGTATTGAATAATAAACTAATTCAGTTTTATACTTACTATCTTCTAAATTTAATACATTATCTATTATATTCTGAGTTTTGTCATATGTCTTAAGCAATGTATCAAATATATCATCATATTCACTTAAGTTATTTAATAATTTATCTCTATTGCTTTTTACAAATTCAATAAATCTTTTTATTAATGACATATCGTTTTTTTCTGTTAATATAGTTTTAGGTTTAGAATATTCATTTCCTTTATAAGTAAATACTGTATAATATGTTTCTGGTTTTTCAAGTTCTACTTTTATCTGTGAATTTGAATCATCTATAGATCCTTCTATTATAGGAGTATCTTCTTTTTGAATTTCATCTACTGATTCATATCTACCTTCTGCTATTAAATATGAATCATGGTCTTTATTATTAGATGCAAATGTATAATGAGAGTCATTTGAATATTCATACATTGGCTCGTCATTTAATGAATAATTTATTTCTTCATCTTTACTTATTACAAAATTTACTATGTTTGAATATTTTAATTCTATTTCATTTTTATATTGTGCAGAATAACTTCCTACACCTAACTCTGTAGAATATACATTAGTAGAATTTTCTTCTACTGAAGTGTTATCGTAAACACTAATAGACTTTATTTCTTCTCCAGCTAAATTATATATATGTATATATCCAGTATTTTGATTAGGTCTTAAATAAAAATGAGCTATTCCATCTTTATAACTATTTATAGGGTTTTCAGTTTCTACTGATAATCTAATTGATTCTTCTTTTAAATCAGAGTTTTCTTTTTCTAATTCATCCACTATATCTTTTCCTGGAGTGTCTATAGTTATATCATTGTCATAAAGTGTTGATATAGATTGTTTTTTGTCGCCCATTTTATTATTAGATTGTGTATTTTTTTTGTTAAGTCTTTCAAGAGAAAGAGCACAATATTTATATGTATTTTCTGTATAAACATCATTAATAGAAATAACTTGTCCTTCTTCAACTATTCTTATTCCGTATAATGCCATTCTTGACATAGAACCATATTCATTTGCATAAGTAATTGTTACATTAAAAGCTGGCAATTCATCTACTAAAATATCAGTATTTTCTTTACTTAAGTCATTAAATATATTATCAGCAAAATGTTTATCAAATACTGCAAAAACTAAAGAACCAGCTATAGTTCTAGGTCCCATTGTATAATCTATAGCATTCATATTTCCTATTGCTCTTACTGGAACTTTATCTTGATAAGTAGATATTGATATAGTTTGAAGTGAGCCAAGAACATATGGTACAGTTGTTTCTGAACCGTCTGGGTTTATTTTAGGCATTTCAATAGAGGCAATAATATCACATCCAGAATAAGATGTATATGAGTCGCCCATTTTATAAACACCTTTATTTGTTTTGCCGCCAAGTCCATCATTACTACTTGTAAATGTTTGAGTTGTAACTTCTGCCAAAAGTGTTCCTCCTTTCTTCTTATAAAAAAATGGAGAGTGTTAACTCTCCATTTCATAATATATATTACCAAGTTGTACTTATATTTCCTGCGTGGTTATCATCTACAGCTTTCATTGTATCTACTGATCTACATACAAATGTATAAGCTCTTTCAGTAGTAGTTGAATCTATAGAGAATCCTATACCTTCATTTAATAATTCAACTCCATATAATACTGTTGTAGCTTTTGCGCCATATTCATTAGCAAAAGTAATTGTTATGTCGAATGGTAATATTTCGTCTGCATATACTGGAGTAGCATCATCTTTAACTAAATCGTTTATTGTTGCACCAGTAGTTCCTGCACCAGTTTGACCATTTGGATTAGCAAGTTCTGCCATGTATTTATCCCATTCTTCAACAGATACAAACTGTGGTGCATTTTTTTCTGCTAACCATTCTCTATCATTTGCTTTATATTTAGATATTTTCTTTTCTGTACCTAATTCTTCTATTAAAGCATCTCTATTAAATGATATAAATACTAAGTTTCCCCGAATTCCTCTTTTGCCGCGGGAAAAAGATCTTGGTTCTGCAGAACCTAAAGTATAGCTTTTGTGGACTATGCCTTCACCATTTCTGGTGTCCTGCGTATTAACAACTAGAAAACATTATTGATTCTTATTTATATGAAGCATATAATACTTTGTTTTTCCTTTATTATGAAAGACGGGGGTAGTTTTCATTTTTAATTGTTTCTGTATTATATGACACCATTTTAATGATTCATCTGCTCTTACATTTGGTATTATGTTATCTCCTATAATAGAAGCACCTATATATTCTAAAAATTGTTCATCTGTTTCTAATCCATCTTTAAAGAATAACCACCAAGTAATTAATTTAGCAGTTTTACCTCTATAGATAAAAAAATCTTTATCTTCAGTTGGTAGAAGTAATTCTTTGTTTACTGTCTCATATAAATCTTTGATAGTATATTTATCTTTTGGTTTAATTTCTATAAAGCATTTGTTATTTTTACCAAAAGCTCTTATTTTCATGTGTTTTTTTATTTCGTCTTTTATCATAATGTTTTCCTCCTTTATAGCTATTAATATAGCGTGGAAGAAGTTGTTAGTGGCTTTCGCCAAAGTCTCTACGGGCATTGATTGTCAATCTTACCCTCGGCGTTGGGGCTTAACCGTTCACCGATTTGAGCAGGATTTTATACTCCAGCCTATACGTTAACTGGAGTCTTTTCTCTTGTTATTGAATATGTTATTGCTTGTATTTCAGCTATTGGATGTCCATTGAAAGTTGCAACTATATC
>NFZC01014107.1_pt1 | contig 28502 bp, 34 predicted proteins | sample 1095391 | NCBI WGS metagenome assembly NFZC01 (sample SAMN03609890, study PRJNA323583) | gut metagenome | isolation source: feces | host: Rattus norvegicus | place: Denmark: Riget | collected 2013
GAACTTTCGATGTTTATCAAGCTTATGTCCATTTATATCTTTGAGACCTATGGCAAGAAATTGTCCTACAAGGAAATTCTCTCAAAGAAACGTGGCTATGTGCTGGATGATGAGGGGTACAAAATGGTGTTGCAGTGTCAGGACTGGATTGAAAAAATTGAGTCCAAAATCGAGTTCTATGACAAGAATGTAAGTGCTGACTCACTGTATGCAATTCTTTGCAGCAGGCTTGAGCAGTGTGGGCGTTTTGTTGAGACTGAGACACGTAAGACCTATATACCAAACAACCCAGACCTGCTTTATGTAATAGTTCTTGACCACATTGGTCTTGTAAGACCGAAGGCTGGAAGAACCATCAAGCAAGAAATTGATTTGGTGTCTAGCTACTTGGTAACACTTAGAGAGATGTGTAATATATCTCCTGTAGTTATCCAGCAGGCAAACAGAGAGCAGGGAAACCAAGCTCGTCTGCAGGCTGGAATGACTGCATTCAGTATGAATGATGCCAAGGATTCAGGTAACACTGTCAACGACTGTAACATCATGCTGGCTATTTATGACCCGTTCAAGATGAGTCAGAAGAGTCATCGTGGCTACAGGATTGATGAGATGCCTGGAAGATTTAGAACCTGTCAAGTATTGAAGAATCGATTTGGTGAGTGTGATGTAGAGGTTGGTTTGAACTTCTTTGGAGAGATAAACTATTTCATGGAGCTTCCCACACCAGACAAGATATCTGACTACAATCAATATCAGGAGCCTGACTACATACTCAACATGCTTAATCAAAAACTGGAAATTCCTGTATGAAAAAGAGCTTAAATACCTGTATTCAAATGACAGACGACAAAGGTGTCGAAACTATGTATGCCAACATAGAAGAAGCCATTCAGAAGACTGGCTTGACAAAACGGCAAATTGAGCTTCGGGCAACAAAGGAAGCCCAAGTAAAGGGCATTTCCTTCAAGTGGTGTGACCAGTCAACCAGAAAATCCTATCTGGGAAGAAAGGCCCGACGTAAGGGTAACAGCTGGGAGTTAGAGATTATCAACAACTTGAAGTCTATTGGTTATGAGGGTTGTGTGTCCTCAAGGTCTGAGTCCAAAAGAACAGATGATGCCAAGGTGGATATTGTTGATTTGAATCACCAGCTTCCGTGCCATATACAGGCGAAGGCTACAAAGAATCTTCCTAACTATCACAAGATAGAGCAGGAATGTACTTTGAAAAACCTTCCGTTTGTAATAGCTTGTAAGCAAGAGGGAAAAGCCCCTATTGCTATACTCCCAATAGATTTCTTTTATGAGTTACTTAAACTAAAATTGAAATGACGATAGGTGGAATTTTATTCATAGCATTGGCAGTTGTAGCTGCCGGTGTGTCTGGGTTTACTGCTTGCATTGGTTTCCTCATAGGAGACCCGGTCATATACAATCGACTGACAATGTCATACTGGTATGACACTCTTATTGGTGCCATCATGTCAGTAGGACCAAGAGAAGTTGCAGTTTCGGCTGCCTTTGCGGCTGTAGTCTGTGTATGGATTGGTCTCACTATGCTGGTATGATACGTGTTTGCTTTTGTTATGACAGTAATTCTGAGTTGCTAAAAGGCGCAGTGCAGAAGGTCATGTCCCATTACCCCGAAATCTCATTTGAGGCTTACAATGAGGATTTGTACAATGAACGAAAGAAGTCTTATGCTGTCAAGGGTCACTTTGCAGCAAGGATGACTCCGTTCTGTGGTGTGTTTGAAGATGATAACATTACCAAAGGTTTTTATACCGAGGCAAAAGAATGTACTGAGCAGAACATATCTGAGTATATGTTTGCAACGTATGCTGCTATCAGAATCGAGCTACCTGACACTCCTGATGAAGAGCCAAAAGAATTTGACTTAGATACATTAATCAATAATTATAAACAACGTTCACATGGTGATGACTGAAAAAGAACTCGAAAAGCAGATTCAGCTGCAGAAAACTGTTGCTGATGCTTACAACGAGATTGCAGACACTCTCAAGAGTGAGGCAGCCAAGGAAATGGATGGCTTGAACAAAGATGTAGCTATTGCTCAGGCTAATGCTTTGCAAACCCTCCTTGCAGTTACTTCTATCCGTATCGGTTTGAACATTGGTTCAGTCCGTAAGCAGGCAAACCCTGAAGAAGTTGAACAACCAAAAGAAGAATCTAATGAACAGAAGGGAACAGCCGAGGAGAAGAGTGAATCAGAGCAATAGGTTTCTCGATAGGGAAGACCCATTGTTGAAGTCCTTCTTAGCTGATATTGCCAAAACCAAACCATTGACACATGAGGAACAGGTTGCACTCATAGTTGCTGCCCAAAATGGTAATGTTTCTGCCCGTCAGAAGGTGGGAACTGCTAACTGTAGGCTACTTGTGAGAATAGCCAGAGAGTTTCAAAGTGTCAACATCAGTATCAATGACCTTATACAGTCAGGATATGAAGGTTTGGATGAGGCAATTTCCAAGTATAATCCAGGGAAGGAAGTGCCTTTTGCACACTTTGCTGCATGGTGGATTAAGATGAGAATTATGAAGTTTATTTGGTGGCACCAGACCTCTGTCAGGATACCTGAGACACAAAGGCTGGCTATCAACAAACTCATAAGTATTAGCACCAAATTCATCTCTGAGCATGGTAGAGTTCCTTCTATGGAGGAGCTTCTGGAATCATCTGGATTATCAGAGCAGAAAGTCAAAAACTTCCTCAATCTGTTCAACAGTGGTAATTTGAAAAGCCCGCAGAACATTGATGACTTGGAAGATGACTCTGCTATGTTTGCTGAAAAGGACCCAGGTCCTGAGGAAATTACAGATAAGCACATTGTAGCCGAAGCTATAGAGCAATGTCTTGGCACTCTGTCACATAAACACCAAGAGTTTCTACGGGACTACTATGGCATTGGAAGGCCTGCTGTTCCTGTAGGAGAAATGGCAAGAAGGTGTGGAAGCACTACTGAGAATATCAGGCAGAAGAGGGCCAGGCTGGTTAGATACCTAAAAGAAAACTGCACTGCGAGCCTTGCTCCTTATGCAGATAATAGATAAGACAAGTAATTCAAATAGACTGTCTTAAATGGCAAACTGTGTAATCGTAATGGGTGCCAGTGGTACTGGCAAATCTACAAGTATAAAGGGTCTGAACCCTGCTGAAACTGTTGTGTTTAACATCCTTGGCAAGAAACTCCCTTTTAAAGGAAGTGCTAAAGTGTATAACAAGGACAATAAAAACATGTTCCAGGTTGAGGATTATAGTACTCTCAACCAGTTCCTGACTGGAGTAGACAAGAACGCTCCGCATGTAAAGAACGTCATCATTGATGATGGTATTTACATCATGCGTAAAGAGTATTTCAAGAGGGCTAAAGAATCTGGTTATGGCAAATACACTGAGCTTGCACAACACTTCCAGAGTATCATTCAGACATGTGAGTCTCTTCGTGAGGACCTTAACGTGTTCTTTATGCTACACTGTGAGGAAGTTGTAAGTGACGGAACCATCATAGGATATCAGTTAGCAACCGTAGGTAAATTGCTGCTGAGTCAGTATAACCCTGTTGAGTGTGTTCCTATGGTACTTTTCTCTTGTATTCAGTATGATGACAAGGGAAATGCCTCTTATGGATTCTTTACTCACCGTTGCAAAAACGGTACAGTTGAGATTCCTGCAAAGAGCCCTGCAGACATGTTTGAAGCAGACTTCATTCCCAATGACTTAGGTATGGTTGTTAAGGCCATGAATGAGTATTATGGTTGCTGAGCAACCTAGTTTTTAAGATGTACAATACAATAAAATTTAAATGTTTTTGAATTATGGCAATGTCGAATGCAAATTTAGCAGCAACTATTAAGCGAGCAGCAGCAAACACTTCTGATATCATCAAGAAAAAGGCTCGTATCAAGGAGAAAATGGATGCTATCGAACTGAAGCAAAAGGAAATTCTTGAGGCTAAGCTTGCTAAGCTGAAAGAGGAGTATGATGACCTTTCTCAGCAGCAGGAAATCTTTGAGAAGCCTATCCGTGAGTTCACAGGTGGTTACAGCACTGAGGACCTTGTAAAGGTTGAGGTTGTTGAGACTGGTACCGACAAGAATGGTAAGCCTATCCGTAAGACCCTCTATGAGCTTCGCTATCCTGATACAGTTATCCCCCCTTCGGAGATTCCTGCTGAGGAAGGTGCTCCTGAGGAAGCTGCTCGTGTAGAGATGCCTGTAGAAACTGCTGATGCTGCACCTACGGACTTTGCTCCTATGGAGTCTGACGATGACGAAATGCCGTTCTCCGAGTAATCGGAGCTTCGGCTTTCTGTGTGAAATAATATAGTATAAAGATGAAGTTTATAAACAGATTACAAGATGAAAAGAATTTTAAAGTGTTTTCGTAAATTTTTTAACATGAAGAATCGTAAAAACTTCACATTTATGGCCTTCTCTGCTGGCCAGGAATCTAAGGATGCTGCTGTAATCTCTCGTTACATTGGTGTAGGCTCTGTAAACGTAATCGCAATCAACCCAAACAAGGCTCAGCTGAATGACATTTTCGGTATTGAGCTTGATGAGGAGCCTATCTACACAGGCACTCAGGACCAGGATGGCAAGAAGGTAGAATTTGCCCGTCTTGATGTGGTTCTGCAGACCGTTCCTGAGCTGAACGATGGTATCGAAACCAAAAGCCGTATGTCACTGTTTGTTCGCAATCAGTATCGTTTCAATCGTGACCAGACTAAGGTTCAGGTTATTGACAAGTATGGCCGTACAGCTTGGGTTACTAATGAGGAGCTGAAGACTCATGCTATTCCTGTATATAGCAATGGTCAGCCTGCAAACATTGATGCAGATTATCGTCCTTGTTTTGTTGGTGAGGAAGACCTGACTAACTTCTTCAAGGCATTCCTGAACATTCCTAGCCCGATGGTTTACAAGAACAAGAAGTGGGTTCCTGCCGACAATCTTGACCTGTGTCAGGCTCGTTTTGACAGCATTCCTGCTATGTTCAAGGGTGACTTCTCTGAGTTCGTAGGAGCTTGGAAGATGCAGCAGAACAACAAGGTGAAGGTTCTGTTTGGTATCCGTACTACTGATGAGGGTAAGCAGTACCAGACATTCTACACTAAGATGTTCCTCCGCAACAGTGCCAGCAACTATGACCGTCTTGAGCAGGATGTTAAATCAACCAAGGAAGCAGGTGGTATGCCTACAAGTGAGTTCCAGATTGTTCCTCTGCAGGAGTATGTAGTGAATAGCACCCCTCTGGAGAATAGCCAGCCTGCGGCTGCAGACCCTTTCGGCAACCCCGCAGAGAACCCCTTCTTCAAGGGCTAACAATGATGGCTTTCAGCCCTGGTAGGGACTCTTTCAATGACCATGAAATCCTTGAGAGGGTCTCCGAGGCTGAGTTAGCCTCTATGTACCTCAACATCAACAAAATTCCGTGTACCATAAAAAATCCGATGAGGAAGGACAACAGTCCTTCCCTCGGTTGGTATGCAACAAACGGAGGCCGTGTAAAGTTCAGAGACTTCGCAACAAATGAACGTGGTACTCTTTTGGATTTTCTGTGTATGTATTGGAATGTTGATAAGGAAACACTACATAAACGTCTTCTGTCACAAATAACTCAGAAGGACCCAATCAACACAGCAAGAGTTACCAGTGTTTATTCAGAACTGAAGGACAAGGCCAATCCAAAATCTTCCACACTACAAGTAAAAATTCGCAAGTGGAATAAAAAGGATATTGAGTATTGGCAGTCATTTGGTATACCTCTGAACTGGTTACAATGGGCTGAAGTTTACCCTATCAGCCACACCATTATTACTATTGGTGAAAACCGTTATGTGTTTGGAACTGACCCGTTGGCCTATGTGTTTGTAGAGCACAAGGAAGGCAATACGACGCTGAAAGTTTACCAACCACACAACACTGCAGGCCGAAAATGGCTTAACAAAAATGACAAATCTGTCATTGGTTTGTGGACAAAGGTTCCTCCTACAGGAGAGAAAATCTGTATCTGCTCATCACTGAAAGATAGTCTATGCTTATCTGCTAACACTGGTATCCCAGCTATCTACATACAGGGAGAAGGTTACAGCATCAGCAAAACAGCCTGCAACAGTCTCAAAGATAGATATGAGAAAATTTATATTCTGTTGGACAATGACGAAGTTGGTCTTCGAGACGGTGAAAAACTGGCACAAGAAACCGGTTTCACAAATCTCGTATTACCAAAAGTCGAAGGTACAAAGGATATAAGCGATGTCTACCACTTGTGGCAAGACAAAAGTAGGTTCAAAGCCTACATAAACCAAGTATTTAACATTTAAAAAGTATTTAACATGGAAGCAAGAAACATCACCATCATCAACTCTCGTACTCAGAACCGCACTGTATTCCAGAGCACAGCAGAGACACTCGGAGAACTCAAAGCAGACCTTCGTGACCGTAATATCAACTTTGACGGTCTGGCTTTCTTTGAGGGTATCTCAAAATCAGAGCTCAAGGATGACACTGCAATTCTGCCTAAGGACCTGCCTTGGAAGGGTACAAGAACCAACGACCTCGTCTTCATGCTCACTGAGCCTCAGAAGAGGATTCGTAATGGTGCTGTAGCCAGCCGTATAGAAGCCTATGCTTTCATCAAGGCAAATAACCTTCAGGCTGCTGTACAGAAGAAATTTGGTGATAACTTTACCCGTTGCAAGACTAACGACCTGATTGATTTCTGTAATAAGAACTCCAAGAAGGCTGCTGCTCCTGCAAAAGAGACAAAGAAGGAAGTGAAGGCTGCTCATAAGCCGGTTCGCAAAGCTACTCAGACTAAGGCTGAGAAAGAAACTCCGGCTGCAGAGGCACCTGCTAAAGTTCCTGCAACCCCTACTGAAGACATAACTCTCCAGGGGCTTGTAGGCCTGTTGGTAGCAAAGGGTCTTATCACTGCTGAGGAAGTCGCTACTGGGGCACCTACTGCTCCTAAGGCTGCTGTTGTTACAGACAGTGATATCCAGTCAATGTTCCGTGGTATAAAATAATTGCGATTTTGTATTTTACGGGAAGGGTGGCATTGCCTCTCTTCCCGTTTTTTTGTTGTTAGTTCTAAACATTTAATTTATGACTGAAGAAACAATTCGTAACAGGCTTGGAGACAGGATTGTTGCCTGTTGCCCAGATGCAGATGAGGCTCCTCAAAGAGTCAGGGAAATCTATAACACTGCTGTAGAGTTCTTTGGTGAAGATATGGTTGACCTTCAAAAGACTACTATTAAGGAAATCTGGCAGTATGGGCTTGATTCCTGTGAGTATAGAACCCTGATAGAACGGTTAGGCATTCAGTATAGTAATGCTCCTTCTGTAGAAAACAGTCACGAGAACTGGATTACTGCTATTTCGAGTGAGTATATGCTTGCAACTATTGAAGGACTTATAACTACAGAAAAGCTCCTTAATACTGGGCTCCCTCTTTATACTATTCTAGTTCATTTCCATGACATCACTGTATCTAATGAACAGGATGAGTCTGTAAAAATTGAGGATATCTATGCAGCCGTTCCTGTGACCCCTTTAGGTCACTATACTGAGTGCATGCTTTGGCTCAGAACTACTGTGTCAAAAACTCATTGGAAGGCTGGTTACAGACATAGCCATCTTCACTCAGGAAGAGGTAAGGCTTGGACGCGTCCCTGTCTTGGCTCAGGCCCCATTAGGATGACTATGGAAAACCTCAGAGAAACTTACGACCTAAGTTTCTGGAGCCTGCTCTGGCTTGAGCTTGACAGGTGCATTCGTGTTGAATCCCTCAATGGAGGTCCTTATTTTCGCATGAGTGATATTACCGCAGACAGACAAGCTACCCAAATCTACAATAACTTTGACTTTTACAACCTCAGCAGTATAAGGCTTACACATCAGAAACTTCTGGACGAACTTGCTAAGAGGGTGTTACAGAGTGGTGGGTTACAGTATTCTTATATTGAAGGGGCTGTTCATATAGCCACATCTTACCTAGACTTTACTGTGCTGGTAAGCAACTGCTTGTTAGAGTATTTTCACTCCTTAACTGAGAATGAAGCTAATCGTATAGCTGACCGACTTATGTCTAACTCCCATCTCATTCATGCTCAGATAAAGTCTACTGGTGAAATAGTTTCGTATGGAAGCCTTAAACACTTCCTTATAAATACTGGCTCTGACATTGACATAAGTGCAAGCGATGCTGGTTTTAGCTTCAGAGGTAAAGAGGTTCCTTTTAGTGTTGTGGAGGATACTACTCCCGAAGAGGAGCAGATATTCTATGAGCTGATAGGTCCCCGTTTCGCAGCCTGTTTATTCAAGAAAATAACAATTATAGCAAATTACATATATGCAAGAAAACATTCAAACTCCAAAATTAGAACTGATAAAAAATAGTCGTACATTTAAGATGGTTATACCTCCTGCTGTGGAGGAGAAAATCCGTCTTGCCTGTGCATCAGTGCCCAACCTTGAGTGGTCTGGTGTATTGTTCTTCAAGTACAAAGGCTCATTTGAAAATGATGACCTTCTTGTAACTTGTAGGGACATTCTTCTGATGGACATTGGTACAGCGTCCTATACTGAATGGGCAGCAGATGCTGATGTCATTTCCTACATGGCAGAAAACAACTTGCTTGACTGTCAGATGGGAATTATTCACTCCCACAATACAATGCACACTTTCTTCAGTGGGACAGATACTGCCACACTGTTACAGGAAGGTCAGGATAGAAACAACATTGTTAGTCTGATTGTGAACAATGACGGCAAGTATTCAGCTGCTATTACCAGACTTGTAACCACTGAAGCTCATGTCAAAGAGACAGGCCAGTATCACTTGTTTGGTGATGGTATTCAAACCTATGAAGATGAGTATGACACAGAGGACCAGTATGTTGAATATTTTATGTTCGATATTGTTCGTAAGGAGCCGAACAAACTGTTCAGTTTCATTGATAGGCTCAAACAAGTTATGACCAAGAAACGTACTACAGTAACAGCTACTCAGTCTGGAGGTTATGGCTATGGTCCTGGCTACTATGGTGGTGGCTATGGTATGTATGGTGGAGGCCAGGCTGCTATAAACAAGGGTTCACAAACACATGCTAACATGCCTGTAACAAAGCCAGTAGCACCCATAGTTCCAGCAGCTAAACCTACTGTGGTAACTCCTGCTGTTAAGCCTACTGAAGAGAAGAGCTTGTTCAACCAGTTCAACCCTATGGACGCACAGCCGGAGGACGATTTTGACGAGTTCATTGATGGTCTTACTCTGCAAATTATCTCCAGTGACATTTTTGCCGCTATTGAAAATATCATGGACATTGATACCTACGCAAAGGAAGCAATGTTCGATTTGTATAAGGAGAGGTTTGGAGAGGACGTTAGTGACAAATCTGAGTTTGTCTTCTGGATTGACAATGTGATTGACTTTATTCTCTGTCATTCTGTCCATCCTGAGGTTGAAGGTTATGCACCTGGTGACCAGACCGAAATTATAGCTAAGGCTGTATTGGAACGTCTGAAGAAAATTCCTACAAAGAATATTTATCTCACAACAATTATTAAACACGTAAAAGATTACTTATGAATTTCAACTTTTCTTCACTAGTAAATCCTCCATATAACCCTACGGACCAGAGTACTGCAAGATTCAGCAGTGCTCAATGGTTCACCTTTGTGCAATCTACAAGAGTTGCCATTGCAGGTGTGGGAGGTATCGGTAGCTGGCTAGCCTTGATGATAGCAAGACTTAACCCAGCAGCTTTAGCATTGGTTGATGATGATATGGTAGACTTCTCCAACATGGCTGGACAACTGTTTAGCAGGGACAGTATTGGTACAAAGAAGGTCAATGCTGTTGCCCGCATGATTAGGACCTTTGCAGGCTATACTAAAGTGCAGGCTTGTGACCAAAAATTGACTTCAGACACCTCTGTGCCTGCTATCCTTATGTGTGGCTTTGATAACATGGCTGCACGAAGAGCTGCTTACAACGCTTGGAAACGTAAAGTGGCTGAAACTCCTGAAGCCGAAAGGGGAAGATGCCTATTCATTGACGGAAGATTGTCTGCTGAGACCCTGCAAGTGTTCTGTATCACTGGTGATGCTCCTTACTATATGACTGCCTATGAACGTGACTGGCTGTTTAGTGATGAAGAAGCTGAAAGTACTGTCTGCTCATATAAGCAAACATCATATTGTGCCAATCTGATTGGCTCAATTATAACTAACTTGTTCGTGAACTGGTGCACTAACCAGTGTAGTCCTCTGGTTGATAGGTCTTTACCTTTTATGACTGAGTATTCTGCTGAACAAATGTACCTAAAGTCAGAAGTATGATAAGTAATATTATAAAAGCTACAATAGATGGGCTACTCTCGAACTGGTTCCTCTACGGCTACTACGAACACAAAATCCTGGAGCACGGTGTGCTTCAGTGTTTTCTGCAAAGCCCAAGTACCTTTGGAGTGAGCATGATTCCTATGTACACTGTTAGGACTGTATTGAACACTGTTTCAGAGGTGAATATAAAAAGTTTCACTAATACTGGCATTATCCTGACACAGAAGTATAGCTGCTTCGAGAATATAACCCAGTCAAACAGGCTTTTCCGTGAATGGAGAGACACTGGGCAATGGCTGTATGGTGTATCTTTCAAGGGAGTAAATTATTATTTGGGCCCTGGAATGTTGTTAGACCAGAACTACAAGCCTCTTATAATGGCAACTTGCTCGATAGTTACCTTCAAACGGAAAGGAGTTATACATTGGTATTATCATTCACCTACTGTTAATATAGCTCCTACATTGATGGCTGATTCTGTCTGGAGGAAGTTCATACTTGACTATTTCATTCCCTTGTGCAATCAGCCCATTCAGGCAAAAAGATTCTGCCAATCTGTGCCTAAGAATTACCAGAATGTACTACAGACAGTGACTGTACAGATACATGACCTTAGCAAGTTTATAGTGTCTGTAAAAACACCTGAATTAACGGAAGACCTTACAGAAGAGCTCACTGCAGAAATGCAGAGCTTGGCTGAACTTCCACAACTGATTTAAGTTATGACCCCACAAGAGTTTTTCGGTGATTGGTTTCCTTATATAGACACCAAGTCAATGAATGTAGCTCTTTCACATTTGGCCAAGGAAAAGGAATACTTTCCTGCTGCTTCAGATGTCTTCAGAGCCTTCACAATGTGTAAGGCCAGAGACACTGTAGCAGTATTCCTTGGACAAGACCCTTATCCTCAGAAAGGTGTAGCAACAGGTATCCTGTTCGGCAACCGTGCCGATGTACCCGAAGACAAGTTGTCACCATCCTTGCAGGTAGTGAAAGAGGCTGCAATCAACTACGAAATTCCTCATAGAGTACTGACATTTGACAACACTCTTGAGAGTTGGGCTAAACAAGGTATCCTTATGATTAACAGCTCGCTTACTGTTAAGCCATATACACCGGGTTCGCATACCCTTTATTGGAGACCTTTTGTGGCTCATTTTCTCAAAGAGTTTTCCTTGAGCAATCCAGGTGTAGTGTATGTATTGTTTGGTCGACAAGCTCAGGCATTCAAAAACTACATTTGTCCTGTGTCAGGTAAGATTATTGAGGTAGAACATCCTGCGGCATTAGCTAGACAGAATGAAAAAATGCCCTATAGTGTGTTCAAGGATGTACAAGATTATGTTTATGGTATCACAGGAGTAAAACTCCAGTGGTTCCATGAGGAAGACTATGGCGAATTTAGAATATGAAACTACAAGAAGCAAGCCTTAATCTGACAGAGGAAAAGTATCGTGAGTATCCTTGTCTGTCATACAGCAACTTACAAAGATTTGATAGAGATGGATATGAGTGTCTTGATACTCTGTTTGATTCATTCTCAACACCATCACTGGTATTTGGCTCATTGGTTGATTGCCTTCTGACACAAGGTGAGGAAGCCTTCAATGCCAACTATGCAGTAATGAGTGTTTCTACCCCTCCAGAGTCTATTCTGAACATTGTTTCACAGCTTAGTGAAAGTCATACAGAAATGCAGTTCGCACTGGTCTCTGATGATGACATTGTACTAGCAGCAAATGCTTATGAGTATCAGAAGAACTGGAAGGATGCTACCAGGGTTGCAAAAATCAGAGACCTTGGTGGTGCATATTACAACTTTATGAAAGCCAACAGCAACAAGTCTATAGTATCCAAACAAGATGTTGAGGATGCAAGAAAGTGTGCTGATATGCTCAAGTCAGATAGTGCTACCAGCTGGTACTTCTGTAGTGGCTTCCTTGATGACATTGAACGTCTTTATCAGCTTCAATTTGCTATCAAAGATGAGGTAACAGGTATTGACTATAAGGGCATGCTCGACTTGGTAATAATTGACCACAAGAATAAGAAAATTTATCCTTGTGACCTTAAGACTACTAAGAGCATCTATACTTTTGAAGAAAGCTTTTATAAGTATAGATACTTCCTACAAGCAGCAATGTATACAAACCTGTTGAAGGTTGTAATTGCAGAGAAGTGCCCTGAGCTTACTGACTACACAATAGAGCCATACAGGTTCATTGTTATCAGCAGAAGCAACTTCAAGCCTGTAGTGTTTGAATGGGATACAACTCATCAGGATGAGCCGTTGACTGACCCTTATGGCAAACCACTATCAAAGTGGAGAGACTTACTGGTGCAACTCCAGTGGGCAGTAGATAACAAAGCAGTGCAGCTTCCAAAACCTTGGTATGAAAGCATGCAACAAGATGGACTTATTCACATCAAACGTTATCTGTAAACTATGTTCAAAACTAAGATTTATGTAAGACTTATTGACGGGGCTCAGCCTCTGCAGGTTATCAAGAAGGGAGACTGGATTGACCTACGTGCAAGCAATGATTTTGACTATGAAGGTCTAACTGTAGAAAACGGTAAGGTAAACATTCCTACCCGTAAGATTCCTGTTGGTGTAGCGATGAAATTACCTGCGGGACTTGAGGCTATTATGGCTTCCAGAAGTTCTACATTCAAGACCTATGGAATACTCCCCTGGAATTGTATTGGAGTTATTGACAATAGCTATAATGGAACCAATGACCAGTGGCTTTTTGGTGTTCTTTGTATGAACAAAGGACACATCAGTAAGGGTGATAGAATCTGTCAGTTCCGTATCCAGCTGTCTCAAAAAGCAACCATGTGGCAGAGAATCAAATGGTTACTGTCTAATGGTGAAATCGAATTTGTGTATGTAGATAAATTGTCCGACACAGACCGTTCTGGTTTCGGTAAGGGAACTGGAGCAAAGTAAGATTGTGTATGGCTTTTATTGTTATTAATACACATTCGGGAAATACTGGGTTAGTAACTATAACTTTAATCGCAGAACATAGGCCATTCATATTTATTATTGACACTGGTAGTAATGTGTCTCACATAGATGCAAAAGCTGCCCAATTACTTCAAAAATCAACACAAGTACCTACTAAAGATAACTCAGTAATAGGGATTGAAGGTTCCCTCAAGAGTGCTGGCAAAATACGTCAGATATTCAACTCTGGAATTTTCACCTTCGACCATGAGTTCTTTGTCACCGATTTGTCCTCTATGGCTAAGGCCATTAAGGACAATGGTGGTATTGAGATTCACGGTATCCTTGGCACTGATTTCCTAGCTAAATACAGGTGCCATCTAGATTTCAAAAAAAGTCGTCTTCATCTAGGATAAAGCTATGATATACTTGGTAACAGGAAGGCCCGGTCTCTTTGATTCCGAGCTTTACAAAGTAGTCTCAGTGGAAGAAAGCTTGGAGATTCTCAAACCACTTCACTATGTTGGTCTGGATACTGAGACTGAAGGTTTTAGTCCGTACTTCAAGAAGTTGCTTATGTTGCAGCTTGGTTGCAGAGACTTTCAGGTGGTTGTGGATTGTGTTACTGTAGATGTCCGTAAGTACAAGGAATACCTTGAATCTGACAGGGTGTTCTTAGGCTGGAACTTGAAGTTTGACGTTAAGTTTCTGTTCTATAATGGTATCATTCCAAGACATTTGTATGATGGATTTCTAGCAGAGAAGTTAAGATGGCTGGGTTGGCCTTCAGGTATGCACAGTTTGAGTTTGAAATCTGCTGGTGAGAACTATCTCGGAGTAGAGCTTGACAAGACTGTTCGGGGCCAGATTATATGGAAAAAAGATTTGACAGATGAGATTATAGAATATGCTGCAAATGATGTCAAGTACCTGGAAGACATTATGATAAAGCAGACTGAGATTCTTTATGAAAGAGGACAGAAATTTGCTCTTGAAGTAGAGAATAGAGCTATCCTTCCCATAGCATATTTCGAGTATTGTGGTGTTCGCCTTGACGTCCGAAAGTGGAAGGCTAAAATGGCCAAGGATGAAGCTGAACTTCGTAAGGCTCAGGAGGAACTTGACAACTTCGTAGTTGACTACTATGAGAAAAACTCTGGTAGTGACTCTGTGTGGGTTGAAGAAGATTATATCTTCTTTAGGCATAGTGAGGGTTGGTATGACGGGCCCCATGATGAGGTATTCACACCTAACTTTGACTACAAGCCTGTGGGCCCTCAGGAGAAGGTTCCTTATGACAACACTGATGTACAAGGTAGCGGAACTGGTGTTTATTGTGACAAGGGGTACGTTATCAAACAGAGAATCAAAAGGAGGTATCCGTTTGTAGAAATGGTAAGTCCTGACCTGTTTGGTTTTGTGAAAGCTGGTTTGCATTGTAAGGTGAACTGGAATAGTTCCAAGCAAGTTATTCCTCTGCTTGAGTTTTTCGGTTTTAATCTTGAGACCAGAGACAAAAACACCGGCAATATGAAAAAGTCAGTGGATGCCACTGTTATAGAAGGACAAAAGGACAAGCATCCTATAGCAAAAGTATATTTGAAATTCAAAGCTGCTCAGAAGGTGACCAGTACTTATGGGCAGAACTTCTTAGATTTGGTTAATCCAAAAACTGGTAGGATTCATACCCAATTCAATCAGATAGGCACGGATACAAACCGACTCAGTTCTGGTGGTGGTGATGATAAGGAAATTATCCCAGGTAAGAAAGTTCCATTGGTGAATCTACAGAATCTTCCTGCTGATGCAGAGACAAGGGCCTGTTTTGTAGCCGAGGAAGGTAACAAGTGGATAAGTGCGGATTACAGTGGTTGGCATTATCTATATAAATTGCTGTTGAAATTAGTAAAAATCTTGGGTAACTAGTGATTAATAGTTATTATTACGGTGAAGATAACTTACTGAAATATTAATTTTTTGATTACTATGCCAAGACTCACAGAACAGTGTAAGCAGACTATCATTGACCTTTATAGGTCAGGTATGTCTACAAATGAAGTGTCTAAACAAGTAGGTGTTTCCCAAAGCTCCGTTAGTAGAGTACTACAGCGTTGTGGTATAATAATTAGGCCTATGTCTAGTTATAAGTCATCTTTAAGATTTTCAACTGAAAAAGAGTTGCAAATTATTGACTTATATGTTAACCAAAAGCAGACTACTCTTAGCATTGCTAAACAATTTCATACTTATAACACCTCAATTAGGAGGGTATTATTAAGGTATGGAATTACTCCAAGGTCCAATCAGGCTCTACAACAAACTGTTTCACTCAGTGATATAGCCTCTAAGGAAGGCACCCAAGATTTTGATTATTTCTTAGGATTGCTTGCAACAGATGGTTGCATAACTGGAAATAAAGTAGTGCTAGAGTTCTCCAAAGAAAATAAAGAACTCTTAGATTATTGGAACACATTTTTGGGGAATAAGTGTACTATTACTATATCCTTGCATAAGACTTATAAAGTTCCTCAATATCGTATTGCATTTAGAAATGCTGAGATATGTGGATTTTTAAGTACTTTTGGAATAGTGCCTAGAAAGACTTTCGCTTTAAAGCTTAAGTATATTAACTGGGATGTGCTTAGAGGCATCCTTGACGGAGATGGTTCGGTAGTGTCAATGAATAGAGGAAATTCTCTGAGGTTCCAGATTACCTCTGGTAGTTTAGAGTTTCTAACACAAATTTCAGAGTTTCTCCTACTTCATGGCATTCAAGCACATATATGTATAAACAAACCTACAACATATTCGTTATCTGTATATAAGCAGGAGCACATTCTGAAAATTTATAGCAATTTATATGCAAAAGCACATTTCTTTCTAAAAAGAAAGAAAGAAAAATTTGGCCCTCTGTTGAGGAAACTCAGCAGTGAAGACTCCGTAAATTCGGGGAAGGAGTTAGTGCTCTTTAATCGCGAGCCAAGCCACAGTAGCAATGCTGTGGAAGGTGTAGAGACTTGATACGGAGAACCTAAGGGTCGGAAGACCTATGGTTAAGGGAAAGTCCAGTGTAGATACACTGCAAGAATCTGTAATTTTAGCCAATATATCCAAGGACAAAGCTATGATTGAGCTGTTTCTACATGGTTGTGGAGACTTACATTCTCTAGTAGCAAAAATGGTTTATCCTGATGAGTTGAAAGATGTCCCTGTTGAACAGGTAAAGAAGCTCAGGCCTGACTTAAGAAAGAAGGCAAAAGCTCCTGAGTTTACTTTTGCTTATGGTGGAGATGCTAATACTTTGATAGGCCGTGACCATATTCCTGAAGAGGAAGCCAGACAAATTGAAGCTAACTACAAGAAGGGTTTCCCTGGTGTAGCTACATATCAATCCAATCAACGAAAGATTGTGATGCAATTAGGCTATATCAACACCTGTCCTGAAGTGGGCTTTAGGGCTCATATCTATGACTTTGAGGAGCTTGACCGAATCCAAAAGCAATTCAATAATGAGTTCTGGGGTGAATATAGGAAACTGAAGGCAACTAACCCATCACACCCAACTGTTCAGGATGTCAGATATTACTTCAAAAGAAAGTCTGCATCTGAAAGACAGTCTATCAATTATCCCATTCAGGCAAGGGCAAGTGCTATGTTCAAAATCTTCATAGTAAACTTGTTTGACTGGGTTGTTGATAATGGGCTGTTTGGTGTAGTGAAATTCTGTATCCCTGTGCATGATGAAGCAAATATTGAAGCTCCTGCTGACATTGCAGAAACTGTAGCTGACAAGCTGCATGAATGTATGGTTAAGGCTGGTGCTTTCATTTGTAAAATCGTGCCTCTTGATGCCGACACCTCTCGTCTTGAGAGATGTGTGAAAGACTTTATCTATGATGGAGAACTTCTTGCAAACGCAGGTGATGCTGTTCATATAGGTGAACACTCTTTCCAAAATATCACCCAAGACAAAGAGTGGCCAATCAAATTATCTAGCAAGGAGACAAAGGGATTCTTCGACTCTAATGGTCCTCTGCCCACCTTCTGGATACATTAACAATAAAAATTAAGCTTATGACTGTAAAGGAACTTATAAATATTGTGGAAAAAGATGCTATGTGCTCCTTATGGGAATTTGAGGAGTGCTATGTAGATAATATATCAGTTAAACGTGTTGCTTCTGGACTTGAAGAAGACGAGCATAGATGGTACTCTACTGCAGTCAACGTATACCAATGTGAAGATGGCTTTGTTGGTGTTCGTGGAGCATACAAGTCTTTTAGTGAGCAACAGAGTTGGCAGGATATAGGTGAGACCTGTACTGCTTCAGAGTATGAAGAGGTACAGACTGTATCCTATAAACCAAAAACTACCTAAAATTAAACAGATGATAAATAAACTTGAATTTTGGACTGACGGTTCATACAGAGCCTCGGTCGACACAGGTGGTATTGGGGTAGTTGTTGTCCGTGATGGTAAAGTAGTTGACAAAATCAATCAGAGATATGTCAATACTACCAATAACCAGATGGAAATATCAGCCATTATCCGGGCATTGGATTATATCACTGAAGAAGTAGAATCCGTGAACATCTATACTGATTCACAGTACTGTCTTGGTATAATTACAAAAAGCTGGGTTGCTACCAAAAATGTTGAGCTGTGGCAGAAGTTCTGGACTGCAGAGGCAAGAGCAAAAACTCTTTGCAAGAACATCAACTATACCTACACAAAAGGTCATCATACCGATGAGTTCAACAATCTTGCTGACCGGCTTGCAACTGATGCCAGTGGCTACACTACACCTGAAAAAGATAAAGTAAGCAAAAGGAAACTTAAACAAGCTGACACAATGATTATTGCACTTGATTTTGATGGAACAGTAGTAAAGCATCGTTACCCAGAAGTAGGGGAAGATATTGGTGCCGTTCCTGTACTGCAGGCCCTTCAGAAGAATGGTCATCAGTTTATTCTCTTCACTATGAGGGACAACCACAGCAACCACAGAAACTGTCTCAAAGAGGCGTCTGATTGGTTTGCTAAGAACCACATCAATCTCATAGGTATTAACTGTAATCCTTGGCAAAAGTCATGGACTGACTCAACTAAGGTTTATGCTCCTATGTATATTGACGATGCAGCTTTAGGAGCACCCCTCAAGAGGGATACTCCTAATGAACGTCCCTATATTGATTGGGGTAAATGTGTGGATATGTTTGCAGACATGGGGCTCTTGTCTGATGAACAAGCTAGCACCTTGAGTGCAATGTTCCAATCAAATGGATAACTACAATTATCCAGTTGGTTCTGATACTCCTGACGCACCTTGGAATCAGTGTGATACACCTGAATTAACCTTTGAAGTAACCATTAGTCAGTCCCTTAGTAGAACAACTAAGGTGACTACTAATGATTATGTAGAAGGTGAGGTAAGTGAGGATGCTGACCATGATGATGAAGGTAATTGGTTCACAACATTTACTCAAGGGCCTCCCGATACCTCTGACACAGACTGGAGAGGTGCATACTCTAATGAGCATAGCACACCTCTTGAACTCATAGCAGAGCTTAAAAAGTCAAAGGAGAGGGAGGCAAGACACCTTGAAGCTCAGATACTCATAGCAACTGATGATGAGACTAAAAGGACTTTGAAAAAGCTGCTTAGAAGAGCCCAATACTATATATCTGAGTGTGATGGGTGGATAGAAGATGATTGCGAAATTGTAGAAGGCTGACTATGCAATTAGAACGAATGTGTAAACGGCTTTTAATAAAAGAGCCATTTTGGGGCCTGTTTATGCTTGGTCTGAATAAAACTTACTCAAATACAGTCCCCACTTTAGGTGTGAGGAAGTGCGGTATTGGTGTAGAGTTGCTTGTGAATGAAGGATTCTGGAACTCTCTTTCAGATACTGAGCAAATGGCCATTTTGCTGCATGAGTTACACCACATAAGTCTTGGTCACCTGCTGATGGGTAATGACTTCAGTGACAAAGAAAGATTCAATATTGCTGCTGATGCTGAGGTAAACTGTTATATCGAAGGATTACCTCCTAACGATGGACATGTGGATGCAAAGAAAATGGGTTTGCCAGAAAGGCAGGGTACTAAATGGTACTATGAACACATGCCTAATTTTCAAAGTCCACAACCAAACCCTCAGTCTGGCTCATCTGGAGCAGGTGCAGGTATTCCTAAGCCTAATCTGTCGGATGACCATAGCAAGTGGAAAGAGTTTGACAGAATGTCTGAAACTCAGAGGGAGTTGACCAAAGCACAAATAAATTCCCAACTTAAACAAGCTGCTGAACAGACCATGAAAACAAGAGGCACAATACCTCATTGTTTAGAGGAAATTATCAAAGCTCTGTTCAAAGATAGGCCACGTATCTATGACTGGAAAGCACACTTCAGAAGAATGCTTGGAACAGAAATTGAAACCAAGTTCAAGAAGACCTATCAACGTGAGTCCAAACGATTTACTGGAGCTCCAGGAATCAAGATGAAACGTAAGGTCAAGATACTTGTTGCTGTTGATACCTCAGGTAGTGTTAGCAACAAAGAGCTCGCTGAGTTCTTTGCTGAGATTAACCATATCTACAGGGCTGGAGCACAGGTTCATATCATAGAATGTGATGCTGACATACACTCAAAATGGGAGTTTACCGGCTCTCAAGATATCAAAATTACCGGTAGAGGGGGCACTGACTTTGCTCCTGCTGTAGACTACTACAGGGGGCATAAAAAGGACTACACCATGTTTGTGTTTTTTACCGATGGTTATGCTCCAATAGAAGGTCTGAATGTTCCTAACAATGATATGTTATGGGTTATAACATCTAATGGCCAAAGACAAGATTATCCGGGTAAGGTTATCTATATACCTGAATCCCCAGAATCGAAAGATGAGTAATTATTCTTTTATAAAAGTATTCAAATGACAGAATTGACACTTGGTGAGTTTACAAAAGTTCTTGATTATCTCATTGACAATAACCATAGATTGGTAGATAGTGGTGACACACCTATCTCCGTATGCCTCGAAGGTGAGGCTGGCTTAGGAAAGACTGCTATTGTTCAGCAGCTTGCTACAGCCAAAGGCATGTCCTTTGTAAAGATAAACCTTGCTCAGCTTGAGGAGCCTGCTGAGCTTGTAGGATTCCCCTACAAAGAATATAAAATTATTGTTGACGGCCATGAACAGTGGGTGTCTTCAGATATGCTTCAAGCAATGGCTCCAGGTTATGTAACAACTAACGAATCCCGCATGAGCTATGCTGTTCCTGCATGGGTTCCGAGAGAGTTCAATCCTAATGGTACTGTGCTCCTGCTTGATGACTTCTCCAGAGCAAATAGCTTGATTATTCAGGCTGTAATGGAAATTATCAATACAGGTTCCTATGTATCATGGTCACTTCCTCAGTATACTAATATTGTGCTGACCTCAAACCCTGATAATGGTTCATACACTGTGACAGGTCTTGATGATGCTGTGAAGTCTCGAATGATTACCTTCTCAGGTAAGTTTGATATTCATGAATGGGCACGTTGGGCTGAGATGTTCGGTATCGATGGTAGAGCAATTAACTTTGCTATGCTTTACAAGACTGAAATTTTCCAACCAAAGAACAATGTTGTACTTGCAAATGCCAGAAATTACACTACATTTTGTAGAGCTATTGCTGGTATAAAGGATTGGTCACATGAAGAATCTCTTGGCACTATCTTGCAGATTGCTTCAGGCTGTTTCCTTGGCAAGGATAATATTCTTGGAGTCCTTTTCACACAATTTATCAACAACAGGTTGGATAAACTTATCTCTCCTGACCGTATGGTTAATGGTGCTTGGGACACGATAGCTGCTGAACTGGAGGCTTCCGTATATAATGGAACTCAGTACCGTGCAGATATTGCAAGTATCTTAGGCACTCGTTTTCTGAACTACTGTGACAAGTATTTTGGAACTGAGAAGGCACAGCCAAAGAAGGTTGAGGAAAGGCTCAATGAGCTTATTACCTCAGAGACTCAGCTATTCACACAGGACATTCTGTATAGTATAGTCAAGTCTTTGTGCAAACGTCATGTAGCACTAACTAATAGATGGTTCTTGAACAAGAATATTAGGGAGGTAGCACTATGATGTACGGATACGATGATTATAGGATACAGTGGCTAAGTTCCAGCTATTTTGCGAATAATAACTGGGATTATGACTTGGCAAAGGGAAAACCTTACAGGATAGACTCCTTAACAACAAGGTTGCGTATGGCTGATGACTCTGAAACAGACAAGTGGCTCAGTAATTATCATAGGTCCGGTAGTTTCTTTGACCTTCCTAGTATAGCACCTAGGGTACAAATTCCTAATGATGGAGCAACACTTTTCTTTGATAAGGCTTGCACTATTCCGAGAATTAAGTGTGAGGATAAATGGCGGAGAACTATCAAAATTACAAAAGCAGATGTAGTAGTTGTACCTAAAGTAACTCTCTCGGACATCTATAAAGGAGCTATCGTTTTTGTGGACGAAAGGAGTAGGACTCTATACATTTTAGCCCATAGTAATAACGTCCCGGTCAAACCTGTAATTGGTCAGCCTTTTGGTGAGTGGCATGAACTATGCAAAGGTCATATTAGTTCTAAAAGCTTAAGTAATCAAAAAAATAGGGAGCTGGTACAAAAAGTATTTGATGCTGTATGTATCTTTAATGGAACTATATTTGCATATAAGGCTAAACACCAGTTCATCTTTGATATTATCGATGGGTTGTATCCTAGAATTGTATGTGAAGATGCTTTGTTGCAACTGCTTGGAAGTGAGGAGGAAAGGTTTTCTCCTGATATTGTGGAAAGCCTTGTGGAGTTGCTTAATAGTAAGGACAAGGAGTCTGTCCATCAGGGTCTAAGAGTTCTTGCAAGTATGGATTATGCACACTATCCTTCTATTACTAAGTACATTCTTAAGATGACTGAAAGTAACTGGAGTTGCCATAAACCATTTAACAGCTCTGTAAAGTTTATGATGTCTGCACTAGGCTCTATTTACTATCCCTTTGAGGGGGTAACAGCTGATGAGTTTCTTATGGCACGTGACATATTCAACAAGATTATAGAAATGGAAGTTAGTGGGTGTCTGGCCGATTTACAACGTCAGACTAATCTAAAAATTGACGCTAAAATAGACATTGATACCTCTTTCCCAGAAAGCCCTTCAGAACAACTCTCTGAAGAGTCTGAAGATGACACTGAATCTCTTTAATTTGTCAATATGCAGTTTGTAAAAGCATCTGTTAGTCTTATCCCTCAGCCCGCTGATTTTGAGGGAATGAAAAAGCACATAGAACTTTGTGGTCGTGTGTCTTATAAGTCAGAAGATAGAATCACTGATGAAAGCTGTGACAAGTTCATTCAGATGCTCGCAGACAAGGGTCACACCTCTGCTTGTGAGCATGGTACTATCTATCTGACCATACCAAATACAGATGAATTTAAGCAAGAGATTGACTCTATGCTGAAACTCAAATACACTGATGTTGTTACTGATGAGGATAATGTGTATGTTACCACAAACTACCGTGTCATTATCAACAACCACATTCCTATGAAGTTTGTTGAAAACTTCTGGAGTGAGCCAACCAAACACATCAAGAGAGTTTCTTTCAGAGTTGTCTGCTCAAGAGGTATAGGATATGAGCTTGTTCGACACAGAGTCATGTCCTTTACGCAGGAAAGTACTAGGTACTGTAACTATTCAAAAGATAAACATGGTAGCTGCCTTAAGTTCATCATTCCTACATGGCTTGACGATATAAAGGAGGGCGAAACATTCTCAGTTGAGGACGTTGAACCAGAAGCACTTGTGAAGACAATGCTTAGTGGTGAACATACCAGCAAAACTATGATTCTGGCAAGTGTAAATGTGTGCATTGAAAAAGCATATATGGAGCTCCTCAGTCAGGGCTGTACTCCTCAGCAAGCAAGAGATATTCTTCCTAATGGGCTGAAGACTGAGCTTATTATTACTGGTACAGTTCCTCAGTGGGAACACCTGCTTAGCCTCAGAAGTCCTGCTTTTGGAGCTAAGGGTATGCACCCAGATATTGCAGTTATCGGAGACAACATTTATTACGCTCTTGTCTCTGGTGGTTATCTTAAAGAAGTTAAAAAAGATGATTAAGAAAATCGAAAAATTTGGAGCCTCATGGTGTGGCCCATGTAGGATGCTTGATAAAACTCTATCCCAGGTTTCTGGGGTAGAGATTGTCAAGTTTGATGCTGATGACGATGCAGAATTATTTGAGGCAAACAACGTGAAAAGTGTACCTCTGATGTTGTTCAAGGATGAGAACGATGAAGTGGTACAGAGAGTGGCAGGATTAGTTTCTATAGACTATATCCGTAAAGTGATTAGTGACAATAAATAAAATTTCCATGAGAGCATTTATCCAGTGTGATAAACATCTGGAACCTATCAATCCCAATGTCTTCAATGCTTATAAAGGGCTTGAAGATATGGGATTTGAGTGTATAAAATTTCACACTCTAGAGGACCTAGATGCCTATTACCACAGCAGAGGAGAGTTAATAGTTGGGGGTATTGGAATTATCAGGAAACGTCTCGCTAAGTTCAATATTATTCCTTCAACTGTCGATTATCCAGACGAGTTGAAACGCTATTTAGGACGGCCAGTTACGGAAATGAAACTTTCCGATATAGCTAACCATCCAGAAAAGTGGCCAGTATTTATTAAATCAAAGGAGCAGAAGTTAATTACTGGTAAAGTAATCAGGAGTACAACTAGTCTAATTGGTATGGGCAGGCAGGGTGAAGACCCTGAGATTTACTGTTCACCAGTAATTGATTTTGTGTCTGAGTATCGAGTGTTTGTCCGTTATGGACAAGTGCTTGATTGTAAGCATTATTGGGGAGACCCGTTAAAGTTTCCCAGTGCTGAAATTATCAGATTTGCTATTCAAGACTATGCCTCAGCACCTGATGCCTATGGTATAGACTTTGGTGTAACCAAAGAAGGCAAGACTTTGTTGATAGAAGTTAATGATGCTTGGGCACTTGGATGTTATGGTCTCGAAGCTCACTTGTATGCCAAGTTTTTACTTACAAGATGGGCCCAGATGACAATTACTATTGATGAGTTTTCCTATATTTAGAAAATTATGAAAAAGAAAATTGTGTTTTTAACAGGTGCGGGTATCTCTGCTGAAAGTGGAATCCCTACTTTCAGAGGAACTGTGGATGGCCTGTGGGAAAATCATAAAGTTGAAGAGGTTGCTACAGCAAAAGCTCTTAGAGATAATCCAGAACTTGTCTATAAATTTATGAATGAGTTCAGGAATAAGTATAAGGACTGTAAACCTAACTCTGCCCACAAAGCAATAGCTGAGCTTGAGAAGGATTATGATATTGTAGTGATTACCCAGAACGTTGATAATCTCCATGAGCAGGCCGGCTCTACTAATGTGATTCATTTACATGGTGACCTGAGTAAAGTCCGTGCAGTTGATAATGAAAATCTGCTATTTGACTATACTGAGGACATAACTCCTGAAACTAGGATTAGCGGTCATACTGTAAGACCTCACATTGTTTTATTTGGAGAGGCTGTTCCAAACATCGAGTCTGCTAGCAAGGTTCTTTGTGATGCGGATATTTGTATTGTAATCGGAACAAGTTTTAATGTGTACCCAGCAGCAGGGTTAGTGCAATATGTTCCCTATGGAAATCCTATCTATTACATTGACCCTAATCCAGTACATGTTACTGGTTACCCTGATATTAAAGTAATCAAAAATACTGCCACATCTGGTATGGAGGAACTTTTTAAACTTTTGAAAAATGATTAACATAGACGAGCTTATAAAAAACGCAATGAAGTCCCGCAATCAGGTAGAACTTCGTACCTACAAGGGGCTTAAAGCCAAGATGCAGGAGTTCAAGACTGCTAAAAACGCCAAGCCTTATAACGAGGCAGCAGAACTGTCTATCATAAAGAAGCTGGCAGCTCAGCATAAGGACTCTATTGAACAGTATAAAGCTGCCAACAGACTTGACCTTGTAGAAGGTGAAGCAGCAGAGCTTGAAGTTCTTCAGAAGCTTCTTCCTCCTGAGGTCAATGTAACAGATATCACTGCTGCCCTTGGCGATTGGCTGCTATATGAAAAAGGCTATATGTTCATTCCAAAGAGTGAGATGGGCCAGGCAATCAAGTATCTCAAGGAGAAGTTTCCATCAGCAGATGGAAGAACTGTTGCAGATATTGTAAAAAGTCGTGTAAAATAAGTGTATGGACGAAAAGAAAAAAGTAGCTATTGATGCTGATTTGTACAAGCGGCTTGTTGAGCTTGGTATTATTGATGAAAGTCAAACCAGAGCTAACAATGTGGGTGAAAGCAATTATGCTAAACACCTTATCCAGCCGTGGTCAATTTGGGCAGATTGGGATTTGAATCCTTGGGACGCAGATATTGTCAAACGTATCTTGAGGTCAAAGGGGGGAACTCCTGAGGCTATTAGGGCTAACAGGATTCTCGACTACAACAAGATTATTCATATATGCAATGAGAGAAAAAGGCAACTCGAAGTTCAATCACAGTCACATTAACAATTACAACTATGTCTAGGAGTTATAATCAACGGCACCCTCGTTCTCACAATGGCAGCTCTCCAAGAGCTATCCTTGGCAGAGACGAAGATGGTAATCTAATTGAACGAAAAAGAAAGACCAAACCCTACGGTCGTAAGAACTTTATTGGATTTGGTGAGGAGGAGTATGAGAAGAAATTCGGTGAGTACTGTGCTCCTCAAACGGCAAAATGTACTGAACGAAGAAAGAACAAAATCAGCATCTACGATGATTTCAGTTCAGAAAATTAATCATTAGACTACGTTGAAAACTAGCAATCCGAGTTTGGGTATCTTAGGAGAAGTCGATACTATTACGGCTACCACTCCTAAGATACCTATATCAAAAATAAGATGTTTCAATAAGGCAGAAGATAGATGATTTTGATATTAAACTCATTTATAACAAGTTATGTCTTGGCCACAAACAACTGTAATGAAACGTAATGGGGATAAGGTCCCCTATGCTGTAGATAAAATTCTTCTAGCTGTTGAGAAAGCTTTCAATGCAAACGAGACTGAGTTCCCTGTAGAGGTTCAACAGGATATCCTCAATGATATGGACATCTATGATGGCATTCCTGTTGAGGAAATTCAGGAACAGGTGCAGATGGCATTGATGAAAAATGGCTTCTACAAGATAGCTGTTGATTATATAAAGTATCGTGAAGCCCACAAGGAATTGAGGGAGGATGAGGAAAGGCTCCAGTATATGGAGAACTACAGTAAGTCAAGTGACAATGCTGCATCCTCATCCGAGACTGACCCTAACTCAAATGTGTCAATGAAAAACGCAGCCAACCTTGAGGGTGAAGTATATAAACGTAAGAATAGAAGGCTGCAAAGACGTCGTATGCAGAAGAAGCTTAGAGTCATGTATGACAAAGAGCTTGCTGACCAGTATATCAGAGACCTGAACAACCACATTATCTATGTGCATGATGAGGCAAGTACTCCTGTTCTGAAGCCATACTGTGGTGCAATTACCACCTATCCACTGATGTGTGATGGTGTTGGCAACGTTGATAATGCCACACCGTTTGCACCGAATGATATTGCTTCATTCAGTGGACAGATGACTAACCTTGTATTCTTGGTTAGTTCCCAGTTGAAGGGTGCTGTTGCAGTGGGTGATTACTTTATTGCATTGAACTACTATGTAGTTCAGCAATTCGGTGAGCATTGGTATGAGAAACTTGATGTTCGTACTACTACTGAACACTGCAAACAGACTAGTACTATCAGAAGGGATATCCGAAAGGGTATGAAGCAGTTTATCTTTGGCATCAATCAACCTGCTGGAAACCGAAGCTATAACTCTCCATTCACCAACGTATCCTTCTATGATAGCTACTATTTCAAGGCTATGTTTGAGGATTTCTTCTATCCTGATGGTACTAAGCCTGAGTGGAAAGCTATTGATACCCTTCAACGTATGTTCATGGAGTTGCATAGAGAGCTGAGACTTATCAAGCCTCTGACATTCCCTGTATCTACAATGGCACTTGTTCACGATGACAAGGACTATCTTGACCTTGAGTATAAGGAACTTTGTGCTGAAGAGTGGGCTAAAGGTGGCTCGTTCTTCTGCTACAATAGCGACAATCCTTCATCACTTGCATCATGCTGCCGTGTTCTTAATGAGATGTCAGAGAATACCTTTAGTTCTACTACTGGTATGACTGGTATTATGACTGGTAGCTGCAATGTGATTACCCTGAACATCAACAGAATTGTTCAGAATTTCATCAGAGAAAAATATGGTGAGGATGCTTGTGCTGGTTGTCAGCTGTCAGAGCTTGTATACCCAGAACTTGTAGCACATCTGAGCACTATCTTGCAAAGAGTCTACAAGTATCACATCGCCTATAAGACTATGCTCTATGAGCAGGAGGAAAGAGGTATGTTTACTTACTCAAATGCAGGCTATCTCTATGTTAAGAAACTCTATTCAACTATAGGTGTTCTTGGCTACTGTGAAGCTGCTCAGTTTCTCGGTCTCAAGGTAAGCAACAATGATGAGTACAAGCACTTCCTGCAGACTATTCTCGGCACTATCAGGGACCAGAATAAAATCTTCTCTATCAGAGACAAGAAACGTCCGTTCCTGTTCAACAGTGAGGCTGTTCCAGGTGAAAATCTTGCAGTTAAACTATATCAATGGGACAAGGAGGATGGCTACTATGTTCCTGAAGACCAGAATCTGTATAACTGCTACTTCTACAACCCTTGGGACGACAATACCAGCATCCTTGACAAGCTCAAGTTGCATGGTAAGGAAATCTCTCAGTATACTGATGGTGGACAGGCAGCTCACCTGAATCTGGATACCCATTTAAGCAAGGAGCAGTATCTGAAACTCTTGGATGTTGCAAGGGAGAATGGTAGTAACTATTTCACTTTCAATATTCCTATGAGTGAATGTGCTGATTGTGGCCATGTAGTGAATGCTCCTATTACAGAATGTCCACATTGTCATGGCAAGCATATTAAGTACTGGACTCGAATCATAGGATATCTGACCTGTGTAGATA
>NFZC01014111.1_pt1 | contig 27951 bp, 45 predicted proteins | sample 1095391 | NCBI WGS metagenome assembly NFZC01 (sample SAMN03609890, study PRJNA323583) | gut metagenome | isolation source: feces | host: Rattus norvegicus | place: Denmark: Riget | collected 2013
GATGTTTCTGATTATGCTCGTTTAAAGAGCGGTATTGTATTTAGAACTAGTAAAGAAGCTTTAAACGCTTTGCCACAAAAATATAAAGAACTTACTGGAAAGGAATATGAATAATGACAGTTAAAGAGCTATACGAACTAGCTAAAGAACATAATGCTGAAAATAGAGAAATCGAAATCGGTGCTTATGATGAAGATGGTTGGTATGATGAGTTTAACATTGATTCAAGAGATGTATTATTTAGCTTACATAGAGAGAAGGTACATATTGCATTATGATGTGCTATAAAGATAAGACATACTGTATGGCTAGTTCTGAAAAACTTAGTAAACAGTATGGTATCAAGTATTGTGATAATACTAAGTGTTGGCGACATTCTAGTGAAATTCCAGATAATTTACCAGAGTATCTACCAGTTGCTTGGAGTGATTTTAGTACAAGATGTAAAACTGATAAAGGTTTAAATTATGGGTTTTAGTGTTGGAATGCAATTCTATGAAGATTTTCTGCAATCATATTATAATGTACTGTTTGATATTGAGTTATCACGTAATTTAGCGAAAAGAGGTATTGTTATGAACTTAAAAGAAAAGGTTTATAAAGTTATTATGGATGAATTAAATATTCAAGAAGGCGATAATTTTATTATTCAATATTATATTGACGGCAATCGCAAAGAACTTGAATGTGTATTTAAGAATGGTGAACTGAAAAACGCTTTCACTTATGATAATCTTAGTGGTAAGATGTTAGCTACATTATTAGCAAAAGATACTGTAATTCAAAAGAAACCGTGGAAGCCTAAATATAATGATATGTTCTATTATTATAATCCTAGAATTGACTATATTGATGTACGTAGCTTTCTTAGCGTTTTTGATATTGCTCTATATAAAAGTGGTAATTGTTTTAAACGCAGAGAAGATATTACTGATGATGTTAAAGAAAAGCTCAAGACAGAGTATAATGAGTTCTTTGGTGAATAACTATGTTTATCAATCTACATACGCACGATTGTAAAGGTAGTATAAGGGACGCTATCGCTATTCCAGAAGATATAGTTGATAGGATTAAAGAGCTAGGGCAATCAGCATATGCAATTACTAATCACGGAAGTACCAGTAGTTTACTTACTCATTATAAATTAGCTCAAAAAGCGGGATTAAAGTTTATATTCGGTTTAGAAGCATATATCACTGATAATATATATATTAAAGAACGTGGAGATTATAAACATATCTGCTTATTTGCTAAAGATATGCAAGGTTATCTTAATATCTTGAAAATGGCTACAATCAGCTATGATAAAGGTTTTTACTATAAACCACGTATTGATTGGGATATTCTTAGGGAACATCAAGATGGTTTGATTATAACATCAGCTTGCTTAGGTGGTGTTCTTAACTTTAGAGATAGTAATGGTAATTTTGATTGGCAGGCTATTGATACAGAAGCATTGAAATGCAAGAATGATTTTGGCAATAACTTCTATATTGAGATACATACTAATCAAATGTCAGAGCAGATTGAGTTCAATAAATTCTTATATGATATGTGTATGACGTATGATATTAAGCCTATTGCTTGTTGTGATTCGCATTATGTACATAAGGAGGAAGCTTGGATTCATAGGTTATGGAATGGTATTGATGAAAATGACGAATCAGCATATTATCAGACTGATGATTTTTACTTACATTCCGAAGATGAAGTAAGACAAGCATTATCATATTTACCTAAAGAGTTTGTAGAACAGTGCATTAATAATACAGTTGAAATTGCCGATAGATGTAATGTTACTATTAAATTTGGTGAAGATAACTTTCCAGTGTATAAGTGTGATAATCAACTTGAAAAGGTTAAAGAGGTATGTAGAAAAGGTTGGGTAGATAAGATTATTCCCTTTATTCCTAAAGATAAAAGACAACCATATTTAGATAGGTTATTAATGGAATTTGATACATTAGAAAAGGCTAATTATCTGAATATGATGTTGATTACTTGGGATTATATGAGATGGGGACAAGATAATGGTATTCGATTCGGTACTGGTAGAGGTAGTGTAGGTGGTAGTTTAGTTGCGTATCTTATGGATATAACTAAAGTAGACCCAGTTAAGCATAACTTATTCTTTGCTAGATTTTGCAATCTTGAAAGAGTAACTACTGCGGATAGGTTTATGTCCCTCTAATTGGAAACAGTTAGATGATAAGTTCGCTAACCATATTACTTATGGGTGTGAGATAATTCCATAGATATTATCTTGCTAACGGCAAAGTTTTGCTCATTTGTGATTAATGCCGTGCTAAATATAACAAATATTAAAACGTTATTAAATGTGTAGAGGGCAACTGTGGCGACAGTGTAGGCTAGAGGATAAGTTACTAGCTGAAAGACGAACCACCTAAGTTTGATATATTATCAAATATGGTGATAAAATGCTCCAATTGTAGTAAATTGCTACAAATGATAGATGTAGATGTTATGCAAAGGGAAAGACAAAGAGTTATTAATTATTTACGTGAAAAATATGGATATGTATATCAAGTACGCACATTTACTGCTATGAAACCTAAAGCAAGTTTACAACGTGCTTGTCAATGTTTAGGTATATCTCCTACTATTCAAAAGCAATTATCAAAACAAGTAATTGAAGATGAAAAAGGCAGGGAAGCATTTAGAGATATTACTATCACTAAAGAAACAAAACCTATTATTGATTTAGCAGTACATTTACAAGGTATCGTATCAAATACATCAGTACACGCTAGTGCAGTGCTTGTATTCCCAAAAGACCCGACTAATTTTTGTGCATTAGAAAAACAAGGTGATATGTTAGTATGTGCTTATGATTATCACGAATTAGAAGAATTAGGATTAGCTAAGATTGATGTTTTGGGATTAAAGAATATGGATATTATAGAAGATACCATTCAATTAATTCATAAAGACAATCAATCATTCGATATTAACAATATTCCTCTTGATGATAAGAAAACATATGATATGTTATGTAAAATGCGTTCTGATGGTGTATTTCAGATTGAAAGTAATATAATGAAACAACTGCTAGGTAGTATTAATCCGAACAAGTTTGAAGATTTATATGCAGTTGTTGCATTAGGTAGACCAGCAGTATTAAGTGTTGGCTTACATAACGAATATATCAAAGAGAAGAATATAGCTGAACAACAATCAAAGAATTAATTTTTTTAACTATTAAATCCCGAATTATGGATTTTAGGAGGATATGATGTATATAAAACTTGATGAAAACAATAAAGCACAATCATTGACTGTAGCCGACTTAAAAGCAATCTTAAATAATTTTAATGATGATAATGAGGTTTTGATTTTTAGTATTCAAAAACAAGAACTTATTAACGTTAGAATGGTGCGTAGTACACCTTGTGGCGACATTGTAATAATGGAGTAAAAATATAATGGGTAGAATGAAAATCCGTCCACAAGATAGGACAGATAATTGGTTAAAAGATAAGCGTAAACGTATGATATTACCTAAGCATATTATCAAACTCAAAGAGGTAGTTCAAAGAGATAATGGTACATATTATATGTTTGAGTTTGAGGTGTTTCAAGTGATTATAGCACATACCGATGATGGTGCTGATATTCAAGGTTGGTATGGTTTTGCATATAAGGAAGATGATGATACGTTTTATAACTTTCTTGAAAATCATAAACCATATCCAACTATTCAGAAAGCATTGAACAATACCATTCTGAATATGGGTAATCTTAATCGTGAAAAGGTTAGGTATAAATCTATTACTAATGTTAAGTACAAGATTGTATAAGGGAGGACTAATCAATGAGCCTAAGTAAGTCTATCGAATATGGTAAAGAATTTAGAAATAATAAAGTGCATAATCAACGTAAGTTTGGTTGTAGATTTAAGTTTATTCGTCAAGCAACTGCCAGTATTTATAAACTTAGAGAGTATTTAGGATTACATCTTTATGGTGTTACTGGTAAACATTGATGGAAAAGTTTATCATATCTTCTTCACTTATTATTCTTATAACTATAGCTTATTTATTTTTCATAGCATTACCTAATACGTTTTACGGAGAGATAGATAAAATAAAAAGAAAGAAGTGATTGAGACTTGTGTATTGATGGCGGTGTTATAGTAATGATTTTATATGGTTTTAGTGGCTTGATATGTTGTGGATTAGCAGTTCTTTTATATTATGTAATAGACCAGTTAATCGAGAACATCAAATATTTATTGAATAAGAATGGATAGTTATGGATTTAATTTTAAGTATTCTATATCTGGTGTTTTTAGTAGTAGTAGCATTTATTGTAGTTATTATAGGTGGATATGTTGCTATGATAATAGCTTTATTTATCTACTATGTGATTAAAGATAACATTAAATCAAAGTGTAATTATAGAGGAAAACAATAATGGAAAAATACAATTATGACGAATTAATGGAACGAGCTTTAGCTGGAAAACGCTTAGGGGAAGATGAATGGAAATTCCTCATTTATGAAGGCGAAGAAATTGATAGAGTTGAAGAGGAGAATAGACGATGGAGCAGGTGGGTAGAGGTTATCATTAAATGGAATGGTAAATTTTACTCCATTGGTTATGATGAAGCTTTAACAGAATATCAAGAAGATGGTTATTATGATTCTGGTATTATGGAAGTTAAGCCAGTCAAGAAGATGATTGAAGTAACGGAATGGAGGGGTGTTAATTATGACGATTAAAAAGTTATACGAAGTAGTAAGGAAAATATGTCTTGAAACAAATATTGAATGGAATGATAACGCAAAATATGCAACTATCAACAATATTGAGTTAAAAGAATATTTATCAAAAAATAAATTGTTTGAATAGTATGAGTTATTATGTATAAACCATATAGTGATAGTACCTTAATGAGTATGACTAAGAAAGAATTGATTGAACAGTTAAGAGTAGCTGAACATAATTATTTTGTTACAAAAGAAGCTATTAACCAACAAGCAGAAAATGTTAAAGATTGGCAACCCGTTATATATGGACAATGGAAAGAAACTGATAAGGTAATTTATTATAAATATTGTTCTGTATGTGGATATGAAATTGACATTGAAGAACATTATAATCACTGTCCACAGTGTGGCAGTCAAATGTATAGGAGTGATAACAATGAAGATTGAAACTGAATTACTCATTAAAGTAAGATATGATATTACTGTTGATTCAGATATGGAGGAAGTTATCAGATTAGCTAATCAAGTAGATAAAAGTAGTATTGATAGACTGGTAGTTCATCTTGGATTTAAGCCTATTGCTACTCAAATCAAGAATAATAACAACAATGTTATTGTTAGTTGTATATCACAAAAAGGTAAGGTAGTTGAATAATGAATAAACAACAGAATTTTGATGTACTTATAATAGTGCTTATATTTTTGGTAGCTATAATCGCTATGTGTAATATTGTAATTAGATAGGGAGATTTTGATATGTATAAAAACTATATGAAGCAAGTAGCGGATATGTTAGGTATTTATCTTGACGAAGAGTTTTATATGCAACACGTAGAAGAAAATAAAGTACCGACTTACGCATATTACAAACTTACATATAATGGCTTGTATGAATGTATTAATAATGAATGGGAATATTGCTATGCTCTACCATCATTATTGAGAGGTGAGTACAGAATTATTGAAAAACCATTCGTACCTAAGACAGGAGATGAATACTATTATATTAGTTTTGATGAATATTCTGTAGATGTAGTTGGTGCAAGATATTACAATGCTGAATGTGATTGTATCCGTACTAAGGCAGGAATTGTATACAGTACATATAAAGAATGTAAAGATAATCTTGAAAAAGATTATCAGTTATTAACTGGTAAATGTATTCAAGATGATTATGAATATATTAATAATAGATGGATTGCAAAAAGGTAGTGTAATTATGATAACAACAAGACAAAGATGGCAGATTTCTAATTATTCTAAGTTTCTACAAAAAATCTTATACATTAAATATAGAGGAATAAGAGTTTTGTTATCTATGCTATATATCATTCTTTTTACTCCATTATCACTTATAATCAGTCCTATATATGAAATGTGTAAAAGTTTTATAGAAGAATCTAAATATACATATCAATATAGCAAAGATATATTAAAAGTAGCCAATCGAAAGGGAGATTAATATGATTTATTATGTTTACGAATCACATTTAGGTGGTTATTATGCAGTTAGCGATGAGCTAGATTGTGAAGATACATATTGTGAAACTTGTGGTGATTCTGACCAATTAGTATTTATTGGCACAGAAGATGATTTACACGAGCAATTTGTTAAAGACATTGTTCATTATCGTCAATTGATAGATAAGTATACAAAAGAAGGTAATACAGAAGAAGTAGAGAATATAAAATATGAATTAGAAGGTATTGAATACGAATATAAAGGTATATTAGAAGCAATTCAAGAGAGGAGTTAATTATGAGTAATATCGTATTACACGGAATTGATGATAGACTTGATAAACTATTAGAGGATACACATTATCAGCTTATTTATCAAGAACAAGTTATGGTTATCTGTATGCAGTTAGCAGGATATTCTTTAGGTGAAGCTGATAAAATTCGTAAAACCATTGGCAGAAAAATTCAATCTGAATTAGACAAAGAAATTCCTAAGCTTAAACAAGGATTGCTTGACAATGGTATGAAAGAAGAAAGTGCTGATACATTATGTCAAGCAATTCAAGTATGCGGTAGTTATTCTTTCAATAAATGCTTATCTGGTAGTATGCACCTTATGGACGAATATGGCAGACCTCATAAATTCAATGTATGCGATATGTACTTTGCTATTAAAAACGATAAAGTTAAAGATTATTTTCCAGATGGTAATATCTATAGCTTATCTGTTGATAAGGACAATAATGTTCGTAAATCACGTGTTAAGAGTATCGAGTATAGTGGTATTCGAGAGGTATATCAAATCTCTACTAATAATGGTAGAGAGATTATGTGTACAGATAACCATAAATTACCAGTATTAAACAATGGCAAATTAGTTAAGAAAAGGTTAGATGAAATCACTATCGCTGATAAACTGATGATATGTGTAAGAAGAGGTGATTATGTTTATTCTACAGATTCAGAAGAGCCATATATAGTTTATTATGAAGATATTGAATGTATCGAAGATGTATTTGAAACATATACATATTCTGTTGAAATGGAAGATGAACCACACAATTATGTTCTTGGTAATGGTATTGTCTCTTATAATTCACACGCAGTTGAATATGGTTTGATTAGTTACCAGACTGCATATCTTAAAGCTAATTATCCATTACAATATATGTGTTCATTACTGAATGGTAATATTGATTCCGAAGATGATGTAATCAAATATATCAATGAATGTAAGCGTATGGGTATCAAGATATTACCACCTAGTGTTAAAGCAGGTAATATGCGTTTTGCTATTGAAGGCGATGGTATTCGCGTGGGATTAGCATATCTTAAAGGTATCAATAATCTTGAATACACATACTATAATTCAATCACTATGTTTTTTATGCATAATGCACTTAATAAACGCATTAAAGAAGCATTAATCAAAAGTGGTGCTATGGATTGTTTTGGTATATCACGTAATGAATTGTTTGCAGTTGCTTTTGATGTACAATCAGAGATTGATAAGGAAGAAGAAAAAATACTGACTAATCAGTCAAAGATTAAATCTAAAGAGTATGAGATTAGTACATCTAAGCAAGGAACTAAGAAAGTAGGAACTCTTAGAAAGCAAATTGAAAATCTACATAAAGCTATTGATAAATCAAAAGCACATATTACTGAATTACAGAATACATATACCAATGATTATGATGAAGTACAAGGCGAAATTGATATTCTAGGTTTTACATTTAAAGATAAGTATGCTGAATATAATACTGATTACTTAACTTATAGTCCAGATAATATGACTAATCAGATTATTATAGGTGAAGTTATCGAATTTAGAAAACATATTGATAAGAATGGCAATCAAATGGCTTTTGTAAAGATAATTCCACATAATAGCTATCAATATGACTTTGTTATGTTTGCTAGGGATTATAAAGAATTGACAAATGGTATTTATGTATTTAAAATCAATAGAGGTAATATTATTGTTGATATAGCAAAACCACAAAAAAATAAGGCTAACTAACTTAATAGTCAACCTTAAATATTATCTTAATTTATTTATAAGTATATTACGTGTGCTTTCATATCTATCATTTTTAAATTCAAGATATGCTTTTCTAATATATGGTATAGCTTCTTTTGATTTAGACCACTTATAAATCTCTTCTTCTAATGTAGTTGGTTTGATACGTATTAATATATCACCTTTGTCTATTCCACACTTTTCACAAAAGGTATCAATAAAATGTACTGGTATTTTAGTACACTTACCTCTTTCATATCTATTGATTGAAGCGGTAGGTATATCAAGAAATTCACTCATCTTGGCTATACTCATTTTTCTTTTGTGGCGTTCATCGTATAAAACCTTAGCAATAGCTAATAAATCATATTCATCAGAAGAATAGAATGTTTTGAATAATGTCATAATATCACCTTATTCTAGGTTATCAGTAATCTTTTTCCTTCTATCCTCTAGCCATTCTTGATAAGCCTTTTCAAGATAAGGTTGAGCGTCATCTCTGCGTACCCAGTTGTAAAAGTTGCGTTTTTCGCCCTCTTTAGAGATAGGAACAATAACCTTATCAATAGGGATATTAAACTTTTCACAGAAACTTTTGATGAGCTTAGAGGAAATCCACTTAACTTTACCAGATTCGTGTCTGCCATAAGCAGAACTAGATGTTCCTAGATATTTAGCAAAGTCTTGTTGGGTTAAACCCATATTCATTCGAGCAGTATAAAGCATATTTGCAACATTGGCTAAATCATAATCTTTAACACTATAATTGATGCGTTCGTCCATAAACATATTTATCACCTCTAATCAAATTATAATCCCTAATTATCTTATTGTCAATCTTTTTATGAATAAATATAACACGTATTATATAGCTATGTTTTGAAAAATGTTTTGGGTTTTGAAAAGTGTAGGTATAATGGGAGTTTTAAGGCTCTTTACTAATAGTGCGAAAATTGGTAAATATATTTTACGTAGCACATATTCTCAAAACGTCTATTCCATAAGGGTTTTTAGATACATAATTTCTGAAAATAGCCATTGATATATCGAGAACTGTAAACATAGATGGAGTGGGAACTTCAAAATGTTTCAAAAAATGTTTTTGATTTAGAATAATAATACATAAAAATGTAAATTTATTACTTTACAATTTTTGAACATATGCTTTTTGTAGCATTATATGTATCAGCAGAGGTTAATTCTCCGTATATATCCATAGTAGTTGATATACGCGAATGCCCTAAAATGTTTTGAATTACCTTTAATGATACATTATTCCTAACTGCGGTTTTAACAAACGAATTTCTGAATTGCTTAGGTGTAATGTTCGGATAGCCTAATTCATCAAATGCTTGTCTAAAGAATATATGGAAATTTGTTGGAGACCACATTAAACCTCTTGGAGTAGTGAATACAAATTCTGAATCGTTATCATATTGAGTAATAATATCAATAACTTCCTTACTTAATTGAATAATTCGCTTACTAGATAAGGTTTTAAGCTTTGTTGTATATCCACTAAAATTCACAACTTGAGCTTGTATATAGACAAGTCCCTTTTCTTTATCAATACAGTCTTTTTTTAATCCTAAACATTCACCACATCGAATACCGCTAACTGCGAGAAGTAATACTGGTCGATACAGAATATGAAAACGCTTATGGTTTTTAATCTTATTCAGAATTGTAATAATCTCATCAGTATCAATATATTCCTTCTTGCCATTACTCGCTTTAGGGATAATACAACCTAAATTAACATTACTTTGCAATAAATTTGTTTTTACTGCGTAGTTTAATATTGTATTAATACATTGATGGGTATATTTAATGGTATTATCAGCATATCGCTTATTCATATTTGAATACATAACTTGTAGTTGTTGAGTTGTTATTTTGTTTAGTGGAGTATTTAATAGTGTAGTTGGTAGACCTTTAAAAACAACCATCATTGAATTAATCGTACCCAATGAGTTTTTTAATGGTGCTATATCATTACAATAGAATTTTATGTAATTCTCTAATTTAATGTTACTATTATAAATACTCTGATTACTTATAAGATTATAAAAGCTTTCGATATTCTTAATTAATTCTTCAATAGATGTACCAGTAATGATACGTGATTGACGAATACCATTATTATCTTTGTATCCAAAATTATGTTCAAATCTAAGCTTATTGACATTAAAGCGAGCGGTACAGTTCTTTCCCATAATATTGATTTTGATTTTTTCTTTCTTCATTATATCACCCTCTTTCTATTTTAATACATCATAGAATCGAGTTAACACCCTTATTCTGTAATTTAATTATAACATAGCATTAATTTAAATTCAAGCTTGCTATTTTCCGCGAATAGAGTTATAATCAAAACAGAACAGATGTTCATAATAAAAACCCTAAAAATATTGAAAAATTCCATAAATAGGGTTGACATAATCTATAATATGGTGTATAATGAATATATCATCAAGGAAGGGAGTAATTAGATGAACACAGTTAGTATTTTTTATGGTAATGGTGAAATGCACGAAAGTGAGGTGAAAAATATTGATGGATTCATTCATTATTTAAAAGCTTGTAAAAATGCCTATGGCGATAATATTAATGCTATTGTATATTTGAAAAAAGAAGGAGAAAACACAAATAATGCGTAAACTAGCGAGTATTCAAGAAATTGCAGAGCTTGTGCCAATTCCCGAAGCTGATAGAATTGAGTTGGCTAAAATCAAGGGTTGGCGTGCAGTAGTCAAAAAAGGACAATTTAATGTAGGCGATAAATGCGTATTTATCGAGATTGATAGCGTACTACCAGATATTCCGCTCTTTGATTTTCTAAGAGACAGTAAAGGTAAAATCAAGCCTATCAAAACACAAAAAATCAGAGGTGTTATTAGTCAAGGCTTAGTAATGCCTATTGATATTGTGAGCGGTGGTAACAAGCTTGATATTGATACTGATATTACTAATGAATTAGGTATCAAGAAAAAAGAAGATAAGACTATTTTTAAATGGTATAAACAATTCAACAATACACCCACATTGCCTTTTCCTGCGTTTATTCATAAAACAGATGAAGAGCGTGTCCAAAACTTTCAGAACTGCTTAGATAGACATATTGGTGTTGAATTTGTAGTAACTGAAAAGTTAGATGGAACAAGCTTTACTGCCTATATCAAAGATGGTCATTTTGGAATTTGCAGTAGGAATATGGAAATCCCACTTGATACTGTTTGTCCTTATCAATATGTGGCTTTCAAGTATATGCTTAAAGAAAAATTTGAAAAGCTTAGAGCCGAAAATGTAATTCCGTATGATTTTGCTATTCAAGGTGAAATTATCGGTAAAGGTGTTCAAGGAAATAAATATGATTTAAAAGACTTGGAATGTCGATTATTTAACTTTATTAACCTTAATACTGGTGAAGAAATGGGATTTTACTTTAGCAGTACAGAAGAATATAAACGTTTTAATGGTATTGCACTTGGACAAATTGCTTACTATCTCAATATGGATACTGTTCCTATTTTATATGTTGACTTTAAGATGATTAATGATATTGATAAAATTGTCGAAATGAGCTATGGTAAATCCGTATTAAACCCAGAGCATAACAGAGAAGGTATCGTATTCAGAGTAAAATATAATAGAGATATGGATAAATCTATCAGCAGGTTATCTTTTAAAGCGATTAATCCTGCTTTTCTTTTAAAAGAATAATCCCTAATTATAGAATATATAATCAGAAAGGAAAATAATATGACAGATATTATTAGTGCTTATGATGGTTTGAATGTATGGCAGAAAATCAATAAGGTTAAGGAACTTGTTGGTGTAGTCAAAAAAGAAGGTAAGGTAGAGTTTAAATCTACTAAATATAATTATCAACGTGCAGAAGATATTGAACTTGCAGTACGTGAAGCTTGTATGGAGGTTGGTATTGTAATTATTCCAGAAGGTTTTGAGGTTATCAATGATACTGGCGGTATTATTACAACTATTCAAACATACAATATTGTTGATATTGATACTGGTACTAGCTTTAAATGTCAAATGGGTGGTATGGGTCAAGATAGCGGCGATAAGCGTATGTATAAAGCTGAAACTGGCGGTTACAAATATCTTATGAAACAACTATTTCAAATTCCTAGTGAAGATTCAGACCCAGATTTAATCCCTAGTCAAGCATATACCACTCCTAAGAATAATAGCGATGGTACTTTGGATTGGAAAGATTATGTACCTAAAAATGGTAAATACGCAGGTAAACGCTTAGAAGATATTGCTAAGGATAGTCAAGGTTTGGGTTGGATTAAATGGGCGAGTGGTAAGCAAGGTGATTTTCAACCTTATTGCTTGCAAGCTCTAAAGGAGCTTTAATAATGGTTAAACAAGTACGTGAGCCATTACCAACATCAACTAGGCTAAGTGCTTATGAAAAAGAAACAGTAATCACATTTAACGAAGAAGAACAAATGGCTGATGTTTGGAGTTGTTCTAGCAGTGTGATTACTAGACTTAAAAAGAGGTATGAACTAATTGAGAAAACAAAATTCGGAAGTCGGTTTAAAGTTCCGAAAACAGAAATCAAAATCGGAACTGATACAAGAGTTCGGAGAACTACCAGTAAGCAAAAAAGTAAATAGGGTTATCAGACTATACTTTGATAAGTGTTGGCGTGATACTTTGATTGTTAATGGCAAGTTTAACTATAAAGTCTATAACTACATTGAAAGACAAGTATTAGATTACTGTACTCTTTATGATTTAACAGTGATGTATGAGTATCTGTTAAATATGGAAGAATATAAATCAATGAGTTTATATGGCTTGCTTAAAGAAGCTAAAGCAAATGTACAGAAAGAAAAAGAAGAATATAATAGTAAGCAGATTCAAGCACTAAAAGTACAAGAGTATGATAGTTATTTATCTGACTTGTTAGGATAAGGAGGTTAATATGTCAGTAATTGATGAAATCGTCAATAACCTAGATATTGTTGATTATATCAGTAGATATACACGCTTAAAGAAAAGTGGTAACTCATATCGTGGTTTATGTCCGTTACATAATGGCGATAACAGTAATTCACTAGCAGTATTCCCAGATACCAATACATTTTACTGTTTTAGTTGTGGTAAGGGCGGCTCATTAGTTGATTTTGTAAGTGAGCAGAATAATATCACATATATCGAAGCTATTGAGCTACTTGCTAAGGAAGCTAATATTGATATTAAAGTTGATGAACGTTACCAACGTGAAAAGACTATGTATGAAAGCAATCAGAATATTGCTCTGCGTTGTTATAACAAGTTAGATACTATCATTGATTGGTTAACAGAGGAACGTGGTTTAACTAAAGAAACTATTGATTCATTCTTCTTAGGTTATGACAACAAGAATAATGATAAATCAGTTGTTATTCCATTGCACGATTCACACGGACGGATTGTGGCTTTCTGTAAGCGATATATCAATAAAAAACCTAAATACATCAATAGTCCTAACAATGAGCTATATACAAAATCAGAGTTCTTGTTTAATTCATATCGTGCTAGACAGATGTTACAGAACTATCAGAGATTATATATCTGCGAAGGTTATATGGACGCTATGAGTGCATATCAACAAGGTTTGGCTTGTGTAGCGTATTGTGGTAGTGAACTTACTAAAGAGCAGATTAATCAAGTACGTTCTATGGTTAAACACACTAAGAACATTGTTATTATGTATGCACCAGATAATGATGAGGTAGGTCAAGAGAAGATACAAAGGGTATGGGAAAAGTTTAATGAACTAGCACCTAATCTTGATGTTCGTGTAGTACGCTTTCCCGATACTTGTAAAGATTTTAATGATGTACTGACTAGTGGTTTATCTATTGTTGAATTACAGTCAGAGCCTATTGCTTTAACTTCTATCAAAATAGCTCTTGATAGTTGCTTTGATAAACAACAAGAATTTGGCGTAGCTAGTGAAAAAATCAGATATGTACGTAACCCACTAATCAAGCAAGAAATCATTGAATATCTAGCTAATAGATGGAATAAAGCAATTACTGATGTTAAAGAGATTACCAATATTGATTTTACTGATTCAGAAATGGTTAATGACTTTAAAGATGTAACCAGTTGCTTTACTGATTACCTTGATTTAATCAATACAGAGGGTAGTGGTATTGGCTTTGAGACTATTGATAATGTTATATCTCTTAGACCGACTGATGTTGTGTTTTGGGCAGGATATAGCGGTACATACAAGACAATGGTAGCTTGTGAAGTAGCTTTGTATAATGCAATCAAACTTAAAAAGAATGTATTATTCTTCTCTATGGAAATGAGTAGTGGTGCATTATATGAAAGATTAATTGCTAGAGTACTGCAAAAATCTACTAGAGAGATTGAAGAAATGGCTAAAGATGGTCAACAAGCAAAGATGTTATCCATTATCAAAGAAAAAATTCAAGAGCATATCTATGTTATTGATAAGTCTAGTTTAACCATTAAAGACATTGAAAAGTACATTATTATTGCTAATAATCGCATTATCAAAAATGGTCAAGTTGATTATGTAATTCTTGATTACTTTCAATATTTGAATATGGAAGGTTATGAAGAAACTGCAATGAGTGCAAAGTATACTAAGGTTATTGCTAAAAATCATAATATAGTATTCTTTATTCTTAGTCAATTAAACCGTACTGGTGATAACTATTCTCGTCCTACTATCAAGATGTTAAAGGGTAGTGGTGATTTAGAAGCAAGTGCTGACTATATCTTACTATCATATCGTCCAGAGTTTGATAATAAGCTAAAACTAGATATGGCTTTAAAACTAAAGGATATTGTTAAAGTTATTGTCGGTAAAGCTCGTAGAGGTGTTAAACAAAACATTACTGAATTTACTTTAAAGTATCATTCTGAGGAAGGCAGATTAAGAGATTTAGGAGTTAATAATGAGTAATAATTAAGTTATGATAGGAGAAAAAGAAAGTGCCTGCAAAATACTTTAAATGTCCAGACGGACAAAAAATCGAGATAACAGAATGTTATAAACATTGTCGAAAGGCAGAGCGTTGTATGGTATTACCAGTATTAAAATCAGTAGGCAAGACTAGACCTTGGTATGGCAAGCCTTCTGTTACTCAATTACTTAAAGATACCAGACAAACATACCTTGAAATCAAGAATGATTATGCTATCGACCCACAAAAGAGTATTGCTAGTATGATTGGTACTAATTCTCATAGCCTTATGGAGGGTAATGTTCCTAATGGATTTTTGAGCGAAGTGCGATTAGAAGATGATATTACAAGTGGACAGTTTGATGCATACGATATGAAGAATAAAACACTTATTGATTTTAAATTCTTTGGAGCATATCGAATTGCTATGGCTTTGGGTAAACGTGCAAGATGGGTCAATAAAGGCGTATATGTGCGTGGTGCTAAAAAAGGTCAACCAAAATGGGAACAAGTATATCAAGATGGCGGTGTTCGCGATGTACTAGAAATCAGTAAGCAATTATCATACTATAAATATCTTATGAAGCAACACGGATTAGAAGTTAATGAGATTAAAGTACAGATGTTGATTCGTGGTGGTTTAGATAAAGTTGCTAAATCATATGGCTTGGATAGAATGAGTTATGTAATCCGTTTGAATGGTATATCTGAAAGATGGATTAGACTATATATGAAAACTAAGTATGATAGACTTATGAAAGCATTAGAAACAGATGAGTTACCACCATTATGTAAAGATAGGTGGAATGATTTAAGATGTAAGGATTATTGTTCAGTTAATGAGTTCTGTCCTTACTATAAGGAGAAATATGGCAATGAATCAACTGACTAGCAATAAGATTGTTATTATCAATGGTATTGATATTGATGATTGTACGGAATTAGCTTGTAGAATTGGTATCAAGCTAGGTATTGATGTAATTAATCCGCATTTTATTCTTAACGAAACATACAAATTGATTAATGAAGCTCATAACAATACAGAGAATAGAGCTACAATTCTGTTGATGGCTACATATTTATATAATGAATTATTTAATATTCCTTATATTATCTGTTCGAAGAATCTGTTTTCTTCTTGCGTAACAAATCCCGTTTTATCGAGTGGAAATCCTAAATATGCCCTACATACTAATATCAATAAGTTTATTCGTAACTGGCAAAGGCGATTGATTATGGAAGGATTAAAAAAATGCTCTAATCAGCCATTGATTGTTATTTGTCCATATGAATATAGCGAAATGGAAAATTTATCCGATAATATGCTTTATATCTGGGTAAATAATGGAAAGGATAGTGAGTTATTGGATAATAAAGCAGATAAGTTAAAGCAAAGTTTATTAAAGTTTAGAATGAATAGTCAATATACTCATAACAAGTCTAATGTTGAAACTATTCGTAGAGTGGAGGAATTTATCAATGAACAAAATTGAAAAAGCACTGAAACAAGCTGATTATTTAGTAAAGTACAAACCTAAAGAAAAGGGTACTTATTATCCTAAAGATGTTGGTTGTTGTTGGAATCATACCAAAAAATCACATAAGCAAAAGGACGAATAATGCCTTGTTTGTGTCAGCAATGCACTGTTAAAAACTGCGATAAGAAGAAAAACTTAAAACGTAGGGTGCAAGGCAAAAAGAATCGTTCAACTGGTTATTATGCAGAAAAGAAACTGCTAAAACTATTTACTGATTGGAATATACCCATTAGTCAAACTGTGGCTAGTGGTAGATTGAAAAATGTTACCAATAAAGTAAAGCAAAAATATCTATTTAGTGGTGATTTTTACTGTGATAGTTTGATTAAAGGTAAAAGACTAAAAATCGAAAACAAGAAGCGTGTGTATAGTATATTTAAGCGATATTATGCCTTAACCGATAATCAGATATGTCATATTGAAAATCTATGCTATCTGGTCAGTCAAGATACATTAAAGCGTATTATTGATAATCAAGAATTAGTAGATGAAATAGTAAATGTTGAAGATAAGCAATTTAAAGTGCTACATTCATTCTTTGAACAAGATAATGCCGATATTGTATCAATGATTAGTCCTTGTGAAGATAGTAATAGGTATATGAACTTTATTTTTGGAATAAAAGAAAATGTATTTAAAAAATTGTTAAAAGAAAGAGGAATGTCTAATGAATAATGTAACTGTAACTGGCAAAATGAACTTTGAAGCAAAAATCACTAAAACTAAAAATGGTAAAATGGCTACTTTTCAACTTGGCGTAGTTAATGGTAAAGACGAAAATGGTAAAACTACTTATACCAATATCAGTGTAAAAACCTTTAATCCCGAATATGCCGAATCTTTGGAAAATCTTGGTAAAGGTTTGAGTTTGGTTGTTGTTGGTAAAATGGTAACAGAGGTGTATGAAGTTAAAGGCGAAAAGAAATATTCCACTTGCTTGCACGCTATGTATATCGGTCAAGAACTGTGAAACCTTTAGTCAATCATATGTATTGTTGTAAGTTGGGTATGTTACTACCCACTTATGACAGTATGACTACTACACTAAAGAATAATGAATTATTACTACTTGATAATGATACATATATTGTTGTATTAGAATCATATAAAATAGTAACACCACCATTTTATAGTGAATCAGCAATATATAGAGTAAAAATCAAAATACTTACTGGTGAACATAAAGGTAAGATTGTATGTACTGCACTATCAAGACCTTCATTCTTGAATAAAAGGTTAATGAAACATATAGGAGATATAAATGGATAAAATTATTAATTTTAATGGTGTATCAATGGATATTAGCTCTAATGTTAATGCTAATGGGTATTGGTGGCGTAACTTTATCGCAAAGAATATTTTAGCTAAAAAGTATTATCACGATAACGAGTTAGAGCAATTCAATAAAGGTAATGAAGATGAAGCGTTTAAGATGTTTGTAGAGCGTGTTAGCGGTATCTTCTCTACTAAAGAATTGCAGTTGTTTATGGCTAAATCTTTGTATACTGGTAACTATATTCTTGCAGGGCGTTCATTGTATGGTGCAGGTGCTAAAGGCAAGTTTAATAGCTCAATGAGTAATTGCTTTACCGCAGGACATAAGGTTATCACTAAACGTGGTTTAATTAATATCGAAGATGTTGTTAAGGGTGATATTGTACTTACTCATACTGGTGATTGGCAATTAGTAAATGCAGTAATGGAGCGTGATTATGAGGGTGATTTAATCAAATTCAAAGTACAAAGCGGATATGATGATATTACTTGTACTCCTAATCATAAATTCCTTACTAATAAAGATTGGGAACGTGCTGATAGATTATTGGCTAGTAATGATAAGCGAGTTAAAAGTTGTTCTAAAATTACAATGCCAGTAGAATTACAATATCAAAAGAATTATGATGATGTTGATTTAAAGAATGTATTCGATAATGAAGAATATAAAATTATCGAAGAAGATGGTAAGTTGCGTTATCAAAAAAATATTGATGGTAATTGGCGTACTTATGGTAATCCTATTAATCGTTATCTGAAATTAGATGATGATATGATGTACTTTATTGGTAGATGGCTTGGAGATGGTAGTATTACTATCCGAGAAAAACAACCTTACCATAGTATTTTAAGAATTGTATTTAATGCAACAACTGAACAAGAAACATTTGAGCGTTGTAAAGAGATTGGTGTTAAACATTTTGGTATCGAGCCTAGCGTAAGATTTACTGAGCAAAATGTAATCTCTATGACTTTTGAAAATCCTATTATTGGAGAATGGTTTTATCAAGAGTTTGGTAAAAGATGTGATGGTAAATATGTTCCAGATAAATACTTAGGCGATTTTAATATGGCGATTGGGTTATTAGATAGCGATGGTATTATTTTTACACACGGAGCGGTATCTATTACTCTTAAAAATAAAAGACTTATTGATTGGTTAAGAGATACATTATACTTAAATGGTGTAAATACTCAAAGTCCACACCCTACAAAGCATATTGATACTTGGAGTATGTTAATTACTACTAGTATTGCTAAAGCAAGACTTGTTCCGTATATGGCTAAAACATACTATGATTTAAGACAAGGCAAGGTTAGCATTACAGATACTAGTTATTATACTAGGGTAATGGAGGTTGAGGTTTTAGAAAATCAACATTGCAAGGTATATAACTTGTCTGTTGAAAATGACAATAGCTATACTGTAAATGGTGTTGTTTGCCATAATTGTTATATCCTTGATAAGCCGAATGACAATATCGAATCTATCTTTGATGTAGCTAAACGTATGGCAAGAATCTTTAGTTTTGGCGGTGGTTGTGGTATTGATATTAGTAATCTTCGTCCTGCTAATGCTAAAGTAAATAATGTAGCTCGTACATCAACTGGTGCAGTTAGCTTTATGAATTTGTATAGTGCAGTAGGCGAAACTATTGCTCAAAATTCCAGACGTGGTGCTTTACTTATTGCTTTAGACTGCACACACCCAGATATTGAAGATTTTCTGACTATCAAGCAGAATAACGATAAAGTACAAGGTGCTAACATCTCTATCAAGTTTACTGATGAATTTATGAACGCAGTAGAGAATAATCAAGATATAAAACTGTACTTTAAAGTAAATGCAACTGGTGAAGAAATCGCTAAAACCATTAATGCTAAAGAGTTTTTTATGAAATTCTGTGAAGCACAATACGATTATGCAGAACCTGGGGCAATCTTTATTGATGGTGTTCGTGATTGGCACTTACTTAGCGAATATGAAGATTATAAGATTAATGTAAGTAATCCGTGTTCGGAATTTTTCGGAAATTCTCACAATAGTTGTCTGACTGCTGATACTAAAATCGTTACTAATGATGGTGTGCGTATGATTGGCGATATGGTAGGTACACAAGGATATGTATTATCAAATGGTACTTATGAAAAATACCATAGTATTGTAAGTAAAGGTATTAAGCCAGTATATAAACTTACTTTGAATAACGGATTATCTATTAAGGCAACCGATAATCATAAATTCTATTCTGATGGTCAATGGGTAGAGTTAAAAGATTTAAAAGAAGGCGATAATCTTAGATTAGTAGCTAATAGCTACACTAAACCCATTCGTGATTATGATAATCAGTATATGATGTATGGTTGGTTGCACGGCGATGGTTGGTTTTCTACCACTATTGGTATTTCTTTTAATGAAAAAGATGGCGATTATGACGCTATGAAAATCTTAATGCCATTGTTCAGAAAAGAGTTCTATGCAGAGAATATTAAAGCAACTATGCCAACCGATAAAGCAACTGGTAAGCGTAAGGTGTCAGTACAATTACAAGTTAATAGTCAAAAGGCTATGCAACACGCTTTAGATTTAGGCTTTGTTCCTTGTAAACATAAGGATAAAGAGTTTCCTACTACATTCTGGAATTGGACACTTAAACAACAAATCTCTTTTGTTCGAGGTTTAATGAGTGCTGATGACTTTATTCTTAAAAATTCATCTTTAAGCGATGATGATGAAGCACAATATAGACAAATTGCCTTTGCTTCTAATAGCGAAAAGATGGTAACTCAATTGCAAGAGTTTTTAGCAAGTTTGGGTATTTATAGTAGAAAATATTGTACTGTATTTACTACCGAAAAGCGAAATCCCCAATATAAACTTGTTATGTCTAGGGAACACGCAGTTAGATACTACAACATCTTTGGTTTCTGTTGTGAACGTAAAAATAACAAGTTTTGTCAAGGTTATGGTGAAAATCGTAGATTTAAGGAATATCAAGAAGAACAAATTAAATCTATCGAGTATGTTGGTGAACAAGAAGTATTTGACATTATGGAAGTTAATAACACCAATGCTTTCTATGCAAATGGTATTTATGTTCATAACTGTAATTTGTCAAGCGTAAATCTCTATAATTTTGTATTAAATCCCTTTACTGATAAAGCTGAATTTAACTATCCTAAATTCAAGCAATGCTTATATAATGCAGTATATATCGCTAATGAGGTATTAGATTATGGATATGATACACAACCTCTTGATGAAAATAGAGCTTGTATTGATGATTGGCGTAGTATTGGTATTGGAATTTTTGGTTTGGCTGATATGTTCGTTACTCTGGGTATTAAATATGGTAGTCAAAAGAGTAAAGATGTATTAGATGAAATTATGCAGACTATGCAAAATGCTACATTATGGGCAAGCAGTAAATATGCTAAAGAGCATAAACCATTCGGTAAGTATGATAGACAAAAAACGCTTAATTGTCCTCTTCTTTGTAATATAGATGATGAACTACACGAACATATTGATAAATATGGCTTGGCAAATGGCACACTCTTATCAATCGCTCCGACTGGTAGTATTGCAATGTTGTTCAGAGAAAGTGGCGGTGTAGAACCTTACTATAAAGTAAGTTATGAGCGTACTACACATCAACTTGAAAAGGAAAATAAAAAATTCGCTATCTCTATGTTAGCAGTAGAGGATATGCTTAAATATCATAAACATACTGATTATAGCGAAGAGCATATCAAAGAAGCGTTTCCGTTTGTAGTTGATACTTACGATATTAAACCTAAAGATAGAATTGATATTCAGTCTATTATGCAGAATTATGTCGATAATGCTATTAGTAGTACAATTAATCTTAAAGAAGAAGCGACTGCACAAGATATTTATGATTTATATATGTATGCTTGGAAACGTGGTTGTAAGGGAATTACTATCTTTAGAGATAACTGCAAACGTATCAGTATTTTAGGCAAAGACCACGGAGAAACACGTGATGGTAAAGCTGATACTGTAATTAGTGAAGATGGTAATAAATCAGATGTGGTTGTTGCAGAAAATGCAATTACTAAAGCTGATATTACTAATCCTGCTAAGTTGAATAGTATTACACCTATTAAGCGTGGTAATGTTAAATCCTTATGGGGTAGAACATTCTTGTATCATACTGCTTGCGTACCTAAATTCTATGTAACTGTTAATATCAAAGATAATGAAATCTTTGAGGTATTTGTAGGAGCTGATAAAGGTTGTCAAGCTAATATCAGTACAATTACTAGAATGACTAGTCTTGCACTTAGAAGTGGTGTAACTGTTGATGAAATCGTTAAGAATTTGAATAGTGCAGTATGTCCTGCTTGTACCAATGCACGCTATAAAGGTGCTAAAACTATTGCTAAATCTTGTGCAAGTTGTATTGCTAGTGCTATTGTTGAAATGCAGAAAACCTTGAACGATGGCAAGAATGATATTGATACAGTTAAGGATATTCAGACTGTACAAGTATCTAAACCTAAGATGTTAACAATGAATATTAAACCTATGATGAAATGTCCAGAATGTGGTGAGCCTACACTTGTACCAGACGGAAAATGTGCTTACTGCTCTAACTGTGGATATTCTAAATGTGATTGATTAATAGGGGATAATTCCCCTTTTTAATTAATCAACAAAACCCGAATTATGGAATTTTAGAAAAGAGGAAACAATAATGCAAAAACGTATTCATAGAAAAAATCATAACTCCAAAACCAACCCTAAAGACTTGAAAGTTATCTATGCTCATTTGAATAGCAAACAATACGATAGACGAATTACTAGACCTAATAAATGGTTTGAAAAGTACATCAATAAAGCTAAAACTCTGATTGCTAAAATGAAGGGATTGACTGATAATGCAAGCGACAATGTACAAAACGCTTAATAAATGGATTGAAAGAATTACAATTCTTGCAACTGATTTAGCTCTTAAAATTCATCATTACGAACTGCAATTAGCTTATAAATATATTAAAAAGTTAGATGATGAGAATACTAAACTTAAACACCAGATTAATCATAATCAGTTAGAGATGTATAAAATCAAGAAAAAGTATGAAAATGAAATTAAAGAGGTATTTAAATAATGTTAATCACTAATGTTAAAGTATATGGCTTGTTTGAAAGTATGGTAGCAAGTGGCTATCCTATGAAAGCTGATATGTATAGTCCTAAAGAGTTTAAAGCGGAGGTTAACGAACTCAAAAAACAACAACAACTTGATATGGCTGAATTGTTTGCCAATAAGCATTTTAAGCGTTTATATAAGCTTGCCAATACACCTATGGGTACTGGACACTCAAATGCCTTAAAGGGTGTTATTGTTCAAATGGATATTAAAGCACCTCAATACTTCTGGCAACAATTACAAAGATACCATTTTATTGACTTTGTGAGTAGCCAAAGTAAAATGCACTGCATTAACAAAATGGAATTAGAAAGATTATGTACACCATCTACTAACTATGATGCTATTAATAATGCTAAAGAATCTGTGAATTACTATGATAGTGGAGAACTCAATATTGACGATTGCTTGTCTAATATTCCTATGGGTTTAGAGTATGCCGCTCGTATGACTACTAATTACTTACAACTCAAAACTATCTATCATCAACGTAAACATCATAGAAGTAAGCAATGGAAAGATTTTTGTGAATGGGTTGAAACATTACCTTATGCACATCAACTAATCGTAGGAGAATGATAAATATTTTTAGATTGCCAAAAAAAAAGAGCAATAAAAATAGGCGATAGAGTGGTTTATTTTAATAACAAAAGAATGGCTTATTTTGCAAGTGTAACTAGCCTTGCAGACATAATGGTTGGAATACAATACACTGACGAAAATGACCTTTATCACTTTAAATATGTTATTAGCAATAAATCACTACTATCACTAGAAAGAAACTGATTTTGTATGTATAAATAATGAATGGTGAGATAAATAATGACTAAACAAGAGCAATGGGAAGAATACGATAGAAGTCTGTATGAAGATATGTATGATGAAGAATGGGAAGATTATAAACGTAGAAAGCGTGAATTTGAAGAAGAACACCCATTTAATCAAAGCGATTTTATTTAAGGAGATATGATAACTATGAAAATTAGAGGTTTTGAAAAATTATCCACTATTAAGGCTGATATTCCGTTACCTAAACGTAAAACTGCTAAAAGTGCAGGGTATGACATTAATGTTATTCACCCTAAAGTATATGAATTGTTAAAGCAGGGTATGACTATTCAAGAAGCGTGGGATAGTATTCCTAAATTGAATAATTGCAGTATGGTTAGCAGAGAATTAGATAAAATGTCTATTATTTTGCCAACTGGTATCAAAGCTTATATGTTAGATAATGAATACTTATCTATGACTATTCGTAGTAGTGCAGGTATCAAAAATGGTTTAAGACAAGCTAATCCTACATCTATTATTGATAGCGATTACTATAATAATCCAGATAATGAAGGTCATATTATGTTTGCAGTATCAAATGACTTTATTATCTTTGATGAACCGATTATGCGTATTGCACAAGGTGTATTCTTACCATATCTCGTAGCTGATAACGATAATGCAGATGGCGAACGTACTGGCGGTATCGGTAGCACAGGTAAATAATTATGTCTGAAAAACCTAAATATGTAGTAAAGTGTATTTATAATGTAATCGATGTGCTTGATAAATTATCACCAGAACAAAGAATTGCTAATTTATGTAATGCTTTAGCACTCTATGGTTTACATTCCATAACATATAATCCTAAAGAAAATAAATATATATTAATTTTCAAACTAATATAACAATAAATCCCTGCTTACAATAATGTAGGCAGGGTAATAACGCAGAAAGAGGTTAACAACTATGAATGAAAATAAAGTTATCTATATTGATTATGCTGATGATGTAATTTGCCATACTTATTTAGTACAACTAGGTAATGAAGTGTATATGGTTAATACTTGCGGTAATCAAAGAGCTATTGAAAATTACTTATATAATCATCTATACTGCAATGATGTTAAATGGCTTAAATCTTATCTTATGAATGATAGATTGGCTATTAGAATGGGTAGAAAAAATAAGATTATCGCTAGAAATGCGTTTATGCTATCTATCGAATTTGTATGTTATGGTTGGATTAGAAGAAAGAAGGACAAGTAATTGATTAAAGAAATCGAAACAGATAAATATTTTAATGATATTGACAGAAATAATGCACGTACAGAGCAACAAATCAAATGGACTAATATTCGAGAACAAAAACTTAGAGAAAAGTATATGCAGTACCTTGAATGTAATATTGGTGATGTAGATTACTATAAAGATAATCCAGAATATATGTTCTTAGAGGAAGAACGGATTAATTCTATCAAGAATTTTATAAGTAGATACACAGATGAACTAAATTTTAATGAGCTTGTATGTATCTTTGCTTTATCAAAGAATGACTTGAATGTTGCTAAGTCAGCTAGAGAGGTCAATATGACTACAAAAGTATTTAATGGTCATATTAAAAAAGCAAGAGAAAAAGCTTTTCAAGTTATGAACGATATGGGTATTGATAAACAAGATATGTATGAAGCTATGAATCCTACACCTATTTATAATACCCGCTCTGATAATGAAAAGATTGGTTTGCGTTTTGAGTTATATATGAAATTACCTAAAGGACAAACATATGAGGGCAGAGAATTTTCTACTAGTAAAAAGTATGTATGCCGTATTCCAGAATATATCGGTTGCACTAAACCTACTATGTGCATTAGTTGTTCTCTATGTAATGATGTGTTTGATTGCACACGTTCTGATATTTTTCTTTCCAACAAGAAACCAACTGAATGGCTAGAAAAGCATAAATTAGAATTGCAAGAATGTATTCAAAACATCAAAGAAGATATGCAAGAAGAAGATTATAGTTATCTGAAGGAAGTGGTATAATGAATGAATTTATAGATATATATGGTAATCGAATAAGAGAAGGCGATAAGGTAGTATACTGCTTAAAAACCAGCAAGTACACATCACAGTTTGCAAAAGCAGAAGTAAGAAAATTTACTAATCAGAAGGTGTATATAGCTTTACTGGAAGATAGAGGTAATATAGAGGTAATTTATAGATTTCTACTTGTAACTCCTAGTAAGCTGATAAAAGCACCAATACCCAGTAAACCTACAAAAATAGAACAGATTAAAGATAAACTTAATCACTATATGGATAAAATAAAAAGAGTTAGCAATTAAGCTAACTCTAATTATCTATATGTGATTATGAGATTTTACTAAACAGATTATTGACTTCTTGTCTTTGCTTATCTGTATAGTGGAGATATTTTTGAGTAGATTGGATTGATTTATGTCTAAGATGATTTTTGATAGTGAAAAGATTTACATTATTTTCGAGCAGGAACATTGCAGAGCCGTGTCTGAAAGAGTGGCAATGCAGGTTAGGATAACCACAACGATTACATAAACGCTTAACTGATAATTCAAAATTACTATAAGTAATCTTAGTTCCATTAATAGTATGAAATAAATAATCACATTCCATATTGGCAATTTGAATCAATAAATCATTTAATGTATCAGTAATGTTAATAACATAGTCATTGCCATTTTTGGTATCACGGATAATAATTTCCTTGCTATTCTTATTATAATCTTTAGTCTTGATATTCAATACTTCACTAGCTCTTAATCCGTTTTCATACATAAGTCTAATGCAAGCTTGTAATCTAATATCACGTCTGGTAGCGTGCAATAAAGTTTGATATTGCTCTTGTGTAACATATTCAGTATTAGAATCCTTAATCTTAAAACCTTTGATGATATTCATAATGATATGCTTTTCTGGTATATCAATATAATAAGAGCAGTATTCGATGAATTTTTTAAGAACTCTACATCTTAATACTTTAGTATTTTGAGAACAATCCCATTCGCCTAACTTATTGGCAATATACTCAGAAGAAAAGTAAATGTCATCTTCAAACCATAACTCCAATGCTCTTGAATAAGTATCATAGGTATTAGCAGTTTTAGTATTCTTAATCTCATTTAAATATTGATTGAGTAAATTTTTCATAATTCATACCTCCTAGCGTATGATATAATTTTTTCTATAATTATTGTACTACAAAAATCCCTATTTGTCAAGTAAAATACCTAATTATATAATAATAGGGGTATGTTTTTTCAAACCTACAAAATTTCTGAAAATTTATCAAAAAAGCAAAATTCAGAATCAGATTTATTTTTTTAAGGAGTGTGATAAGCTATGGCTTCAAAAGTAGTCGAGTATCATTTAGAGGACACAGTTATTAATTTACTGAACGAAGGCAAGAGTGTAAACAAAATCGCTCAAATTTTGAACGAAAATTATATGCCATCATTAGGCGATACCATTTCTGAAATGGCAGTAAGGCGTTGGGTTGATGTTCACGCTAAAGCAAATGGAAAGCTTGTAGTTAAAAGTCAATTTAATCTGCCGTCATTTAAGCAAACACAAGTAGAGGTTGACGAAGATGTAAATCCATATTCTGAAACACTGCGATTAATTGAAAACTGCGATAATCAGATTATGGTTTTAACCAGTCAGCTTGATATGCTCAGAAACAATCACGATATTGCAGTTATCAAACTTCAAAACCAGACTAGAGATTTACTTAATACTTACATCACTAGGAAACAATCTTTGTTATCAGACATTCATAAGTATCAAAAAGATATGAGCAGTTTCTCAAATGTCAAAGAAAAATTACAAATCATTTATAACATTATGCAGGAGGTATCTCCAGAATCCTATGAGGTGTTCAAAAAGCGTGTAGGGGAGCAGTACGCTTTGACGAGTATGTAGGGCAGGACGTGTGTCTTTTTGCGGTCGAGCGTGGCTCTGTGCGTGTGTGGG
>NFZC01004440.1_pt1 | contig 27781 bp, 32 predicted proteins | sample 1095391 | NCBI WGS metagenome assembly NFZC01 (sample SAMN03609890, study PRJNA323583) | gut metagenome | isolation source: feces | host: Rattus norvegicus | place: Denmark: Riget | collected 2013
GTAGCAATAATGGTGGAATATTAACAGCGAAAATTTATGCTTCTGTGAATAAAAATAAGACTCAAAGTAAAAAATAATATGGAAAATTTACCTAAATTCTTAGTCAGATTTGCTATATTTTATATAGCTTTATACTTCTTATATACCTATGGAAAAGTTATATTTGACAATGAATTAGTGTTTAATGACTTGTATGTAGTAATATTAGAGTATTGTTTATGCTTGTTTGTTAGTGTTCAAGGGAATTATCATTGTAGATACGCAAGATTTACTGCATGGGGTATAGCATTAAGCGATACTATTACAAGATTAGATGGAGTGTATGATTTTATACCTGTTGGATATGCAGCCGAAATTCCTGCAAGTATATTAGCTTTAGGTTTATGTACTTCTGTATTTTTAGCGGTGCGACATTTCATCATAACACAAATACTTAAACATAAAAAGAAACAAATACATAAGAAATATGGAACTGGACTCAGAAAGCAAAGATAAGTTGGCTAAACAGCCTTTTATTATAAGGCAAGCCGCAAACTATGTATTAAATCTACTTAACACGCTGATAAATGGCGGCTGTGATGAAAATACAGTTGTATCCACTATGGGTACATTAAATCAAAATGCACAAGGTAGATACTCGGATGATGATTTGCTTGATTACGATAAAGCTTGTAAGGTTTTAGGATTTTCCGTTACTAACAGAGTTGGTCTTAAAAGATTGCTGGATAAGAACGGAATAAAGCAAGTCAAGATACATAATATGCCTTGCGGATTTAGACGTGATGAAATAATGGCACTTCGGGATAAACTTAATGAAGAAGTAAAGAAACGAGAATTGAAACAGAAACAAAAGGATGAGCGTGAAGCTTTAAGATTTAAGCAGAGATATAAGAGATAAAAGAAAGACCTGCCCTAAGTAATTCTTAGAGTAGGTCTTATTTTTTTATAAGTATAAGTTATATAATATACTTTACCCATTCAAAATAATCACCGTTTTCGAGGTAATTATTATCATTCTCACAAGCATATGCTTCACGTTCAAATGAAATGTTTCTGTATGCCTTTGTTCCATAAAATGGTAACTTAATTAGCCATTCAAAAACGTAAAGAATATAAAACATTTCAAAAGCCAAAGCGAACCACCACGCTGAAATATTTGCAAATAACACTAAAGCCCAAATTATAACTCCACTTGCAAGCATACATTCTACCCACTGTCGGGCGTGAGTGCATTCGTGGTTTCTTGTACTCTGTGTCATTTCTTCTTTACTCATGCACTTTGTACATACCCATGCTGCCAAAGTAATTGTGTTGTAATTCTTCCATAAGAATGTACGTGCTATAAAACTGTTGTAACGTATCTTTTTCATAATTTATTTTTCCATATACTTTTTAAGTTCGTTTTCTAATTGCTTTAATTTGTTTTCCAGTTGCGCAATCTTAATAACAAGTATCTCTGAATAAGATACAGATTTTAATCCGTCTTTATTTTTGTAAACCAATTCAGGGTAATTCTTTTCTACTTCTTGAGCAATCACACCATAACTATGCTTGCCAGTGTCTTTCCAATCAAACTGAACCAATCGAATATCTTTATCAATTAAAGTTGTAGCTTCATCAATTACAGGTCTTATGTTTTCTTTTAGTCTTTCATCAGAATTTTGCTCAAGCGTTCCACTTATCCATAGATTGTTGTCTACACCTTTTAATTCCATTTGAGCCTTTCTACTTTTAGAAACTCCTTCGTATTGACAGACTTCAAAAAGCATTGAACCCCAACCACCACCAACACCTTGTCTGTATGAGCCTATTCCATATCCTGTTATATATCCATCTTGACCTCGGTCATACCATCCTAATACATATCTATATCCTCCTTTTGGAACTTCCATTTCTGTTCTACAAAAAAAATTACTATATCCTATAGCAAATTCTTCTGTACTCGTTGATGTATAATCGGTTTCTACGCTTCTACAAAAGAAATCTCCTTTATGTAACCACTGTATATTAGATGGTTCATCTTTCCATTCACCTGTATTTAAATCGCAAGCCCCTGAATATATTTGATTATTTGGTGCATCTTCCTTACATCCTATACCAAAATCATTTGTTCCTTTTTTTGCAAGCGTAAATGCAGCTGCATTGTTTGTTGTGGCAAATTTATTTCCTACAATTGTATCACGCGATATAATCTTTTTATCAGTATTTATGTCCTCATTTTTCTTATAATAGGCAGTCAGGTCTATTGCTGCTTCATATTGTCCTAATAATTCCCATATGCCATCAACCACAACAAACTCATCGTACTTGTTGTTTTCTCCTTGCTTGGCCGATACCTTAAGGTATATTTTATTCATGTCGTCATCAGACATTTCTGGGATTGAAGGCAATTCAATAACAACACGATATAATGATAAGTCAATGCTTGAAAGTCTGTCTCCCTGTTCCTTTGCATAAGCCGCTTGCGTAGCTGCTTCGTTGGCTTTTTCTTGTGCTAAAGCTGCATTATTAGCCGCCAAATCAGCTTGCTGTTGAGCGTTTTCCGCAATAGCCTGTATGTTTTCATCCAATACCTCGGCTTTCCAATTTTCATCTTTTATCCATTCCTCATTAGTAACAGCCGTTCCGATATACTGTTCCTTTATCCAACCTGTGCCGGGATTATATGTAATCATATAACCGCCCTTACGATTATTCTCTTTAACTTTCAATCGTGTTGTGGCTATATTCACTTCATATTCGAGAACTTCATAATTTGCTCCTTTTTCTACACGAGAAATCTCGTTATTGATAGCTTCGTGTTGTTGGTCTATCTGTGTCTTCGTATAAAATTCTCCTGCATTAAATCCCTCATCACCACCTGTCTGCTCTGTATTATACCAACCGCCTTTTGCTATTTCGTAAAGATAGATTGCGTACGGATAATTATTCCCTACATACGCTTTACTGCCTTCACTTGCAGTAGGATAAGCCGCTCTCAACGCTTCTTCTGTAAGGAAATAACCCTTATTATTACTTGTAGCATCTTTTATAGCATTAATTTCTTTAGCTATTGCAGCGTTTGTCAAACCGTGCTGCGACTGTTCATTTAATTCACTATCAAAAGGGAATACACCTTGATTTTGATTAATAATATCCAACAATTTGTTTTCTGTTGTACCATCAAATTTGCTGATAAATTTTTCTTCTGCCATAATTATAATTAATTCTGATGATTTTTAATATTGTTTTCCGATTCACTATCCATTCCATACATACACCAATAAGTTTTTTTCCCATTATTGTATCCTGTAAACCTATAGTAACCATAACCGTCAATACCATTTATAGAAGTTGTTGCCCCTAATAAATCGCCAAGTTTCGCAATAAATACATTAGAATTTTCTGTGGTAAAATCTACAGTAAGAGGAACTCGGCTTAAAAATGGCTGAAAATATTCTATAACCTTAACTTCTCCCTCTCTTAATTGCGGAAGAACTAAACTGTTTCCTCCTACTACTCCGCATAATGCTCCATTTATTGGATTTGGGTCTGTAGCCGTGCTAATACCCAAAGTTAAAGTCTGTGCTACTATATCACCCTCAAACTCTCCATTTACAGCTTTAATCGTTCCGTCAGTCTTTATGATAGTCTTATCATTTACATTAAGCTCTTTTGTTTTAATAGCATTTGCTATAACATCAGAGGTTACAGTCAGTGCATCCGCTTCAATCATATCAGCCTTGATAGATTGTGCTTCAATCAAAGAAGTATTTATATATCCACCACTTATAATAGTCTTTCCTTGTTTCGCCAAAGCTACAAGAGTATCATAATCGTCATACCCCATCTGCTGTGCTACCTCATCGTTAAACCCACCTATTATCTCAACCTCGGCTTTAACTTTCATCTTATCTGCAACAGGGTCGTATGATATATAGCTGTTTTCATTTCTTGCACCTCTATAGAATTTACCATAGAACTTCTCATACGCTTGATTACTTTCGGGGTCAAATCCTTCCTCTATAATAGCTTTACCCGACAAAGAATAATCGTTTATACCTTGATAAAGTATCTTGCTTGGAGCATTTATTCCAACGGTAGATAATATGATAGCATTTTGTCTAAAAGCGTCAGTTTTGTTACCCAAAGAAACTATTGTATCTCCCTCTTTAGGAATATCACTTCCTTCTGCACATTGTCCTTCGGTTATTTCGATATAATTGCTACCTACACCTGTTACTTCATACCAATAAAATCTATTTGATACATTTGTATAAATTCCACTTTCAATGTTGAACTGTTTACAATAAGCAAGGTCGCCAACTACAAATTGATTCTGTATAGCTTCATCGCCATCGTCAGCATTGAAGTAACATCTATATTTTCTTGCAGTGTAAGCTAATTTTCCGTCTTTATATACTTTTTGAGTACCATCTACATAAAAGAATGGCATTGGTTCTATAACCTCAACTCTATTACATTTCATGCTTGCAGGAGTAAGAATAAGCTCACCGCCTATATGTGATACCTCCTTGATTTCTAAAGTGTCAAAGTATGCTTTCATTCTTACATAAAGTCGGTCTATCTCACAATAAGACTCTCCAGTAGTAGGGTCTGTAAACAGTTTGTGACCACTTCCTAAACTACCGCTTGTGAAATTCTTTGACTCTATGTTATTTGACTTCAATCCTTGTTCAAATGTGATAGTCTTTTGTGCTGTATCCTCAACATCTTTTCTAAGGAAGTATTTTGTACCTTGTGCAAGTATATCTCCGTTAGAGCCATTCATTAGTTCTTTGGTTACACTTGATATAGCATTTCTCAAAGAGTTAGTCCCGATATTTATTGCATCAGTAAGAGTTACGTTTATTTCGGGCAAACTCTCATTACTTGACATCTTATATGAATAGCTTTCTACATATAATGTGTGTTGCTGGTCGTTGTACTCTATTATAATGCGAGCATTTTCATTCAGCATTGCAAGCACTTGTGGATTTTGTTCGAGATAAATTCTACTGAAAGCAATTTCAAAGTTGAACTTTTCTACGTTGTTTTCAGATATATATTTGATTATCTCGTCTTCCAACTTCTTTTCTGCTGCATCTATGTATGCTTGTGGTAGATTGATGTTGATTATAACAAATGTATCATCTATAGAAGGTACAAAATTTCTCTTCTTACTTGGAAGTATTGTACCATATGTTGTATCGTCTTTCTTTAGTGCAATCCATACCTCGTAGTTTTGAGTGTCGTTCTGTCTGTCTTGGGGTGATTGATTTTCCCAAAGCACATTGCCGTTTGCGTCACGTTTAAGATTGCCGCTATCATCTACTTGAACGATATTCTTGTTTGTTTCCTTACCTACACCTATTTCAAAGTTACAAGCACCACAAGTACCACTTGTCATGGAAATAGTCATTGCTCCTTGTTCGCTTGCATGGTCGAACAGATTAAAGCCAAATTCACCGTCTGTCTTTGGCAATTTAGCGAAGAAATAAGAATGAATATAGTTACCCTCTTCGTTTAACTCGTCATTATCATCCTCATCCCATGCAAAATCTAAGAACTTGTCTATCCTTTGCCCCAAAGAGTTAGTCATTCCTACAATGCTTGGTTTAATATCCTCAAAAGACACTTTCATTTCGTGAGGATTCAATTCGTCGTATTCGTTCTCAAAGGTGTAATAGCCACCTCCTTCGGGCAAAGGATACGTGTTGTTTAGAGCATTGTAGAATTGTTCTGCTCCACCTGTCTGTCTGTAAATTGGCGGCATTAGATAGCCTGTTGATGGTATCAGTGTGCCTATCTCTTGTGTGATTGTGTCACCTATAACAAGTTGGTCTTCGGTGATATTCAGTAACTCTAAGCCATAATTTTCTAATTTAGCTTTTGATTTACTGCCGTTTAAAGACCAATTCTTTGTTTCTTGAGATTTAGGTACTAATTCTACGGTATAATAGAAAGACATTCCTTGATATACTTCATTGGGCGTATTTGGCTTTATAAAACCAAAAATCACATCCTCTACGATTGTTTGTACGCCAAATTCACCGCTATGTGGTTTGTTTGTGGAATATCCCGAATTTATAATCCTATCTTCTCCCAATACCGATACTTTGTAGTCGTAGCTAACTCTACTTTTCTTTAGGATTTTGTATGTAATTCTAACAGCAATTTCGCTACTCCATTGTCCAAATTCATTTTTGAATATAGCTCCTCTTATGTTTTTGCCTTTTAGGTTTTCATCAGCAAAGTTTCCACTACTGTCTTTGACTTGTATTTTGACAAGTTCTATACAACCACTGTCTAAAGTCCAATCCCATTTTAAGCTGTCGGTAGTATTGAATTTTTCGCTGAACAATACATTATTGACTAATCGTATGTTTGACTGTTGAAGTCCTGCATTTGACGCAGACGCTATAGCTTTTACGTCACCCTTAGCTGTGGCATTAGGATAGTAGTAAGGAATATTGTCCGAACTACCATAACCTGTACATCTTGTTACTATCTTATAGTTTGCATTCTGTTTGGATATTGAAAGCAAAGCATTGTTAAAACCATATTTAAACACATTCGGTATAGCATCTTCTGTATATCCGAAATGAATAGTCTTTCCCTCAAAGTAAAATGGAACTTTATAAAGATTGTATCCCTCTTGAAGTGCTTCGTAGAAATATTTATCCTCGAAAGACACCAATACACTATCGGTTTCTATACCCTCATCTATTACAACGGTATAGTCAAGGTTTGAATAAGACAAAGAAGAATTTAGACGAGCCGCGAACTCATTTATGTCACCCATAAATATGACTTTGGTAGAATTGGATTTCACCTTGTCTATCGTTTCGTCTTGCTGAACTGCATCTATGAAATATACATGATTTAATACTTCTCTTTCGGATAGAAGTTCGATTTCATGTTCATATCGTGTATCGTCGTTATCCTTATTTGAAGAAGGCGTATTCATTACGAAATACTTCTCTCCGTTGAATATAGCATATACGTTGTTTGTCCACAAATCATCAAGACATAATCTGTGCATGATTTTTGCGGATATGGTTGGTATAGAACCCATCCTTGTAACATCGTATTGGAAGTCAGTTATCACAACTTGCTCTTCCTTATTAGGAAATGGTGTACTCTCTACAGCATCCCCATTATATGTGTATAATTTCAATATTTTATCCATTGCGCTATCTATCTTTTACAAAGATACTTAATATACTTCTTATATATAAATCAACCTTTGTTAAATATAGTTAAATCAAAATATAAAGTAAATAAATATCTATTGATAATGAGAAGTAAACAGTAACTTTGTGAAAACTAAAACATAGATTATTATGGCAATGATAGGACGTGACTGGATAGAAGAGGAAAGTCGGAATGATACGATGGTATTCTCTAATGTTAAAGAAGAGTATCAAACAGAAGAGAGAAATATATCAATGTTGCACGATGAGAATATTGATATTGAAAGGGATTACGAGGATGGTATAAAACATTTTGAGGATTGATATATGAAAAAGTTAATACCAATATACGCAATTCTTTCGCTTGCTATGGCTTATTTTATGGAAGCGTATCTTCATAGCAGATGGGATATTTGGAATTTGCCGACACCTATTGTAAAGATTGCAATGGGGATATATTTATTTATGCTTATCTATGTAGTAATATTATTCTCTATTATAGATTATGTACAAAATATTAATAAAAAATATAAAGGTAAAGATGAAACAGAGAAGATTCACAATGAGTAAAGGAAACGTTGAAATAATGGTTGATTTTGGAAAGGAAGGCTCTGAGGATTATTCTTGCGAAGTTACTTCAAGAATTGTTAATGGCAAAGCCGAGGTGTTATCCGCAAGAACTTTAGGCAAAGCAAAGAAATGGAATTATAAACGTATTAACGGTTATCTGGCAGACTTTTATGGATGTAAGGATGAAGAATAAGAAAAGGGAGGCTGAAATAACCTCCCTTATTCTTTATAATAGTGATATTGGTATAAAATGTCTAATTACCATTCCAATAGCTACCGCACTGCATCCGATAAGCAAATCCGTCTTATTCCAACTGCCGTTGTAGTAATGACACCTATCCGCATTTTCTTTAATTGCAAGTAGGATAATACCTACTGACGGAGAAAATAGGATTGCCGCCAAAAGATAGACAGCAAATCCAATTATATTATTCCTCATTCTTTCACTTCTTTTACTAAAGTTGATAAAGTAACCAAATCAGCATCATATCCATTTGGAGCATCAAGAATACCTATATAAAGTTTACCATTTTGAGTATAATATTTATCTTTTCTAATAACCATCATTCTTTCATAAGGTATAGGGTCTTCCTTAGTTCCATCATATTCACTTACAAGACCATAAACAGCAGGTACTGTATCTGGAGTTTGATGTTCAAGCACAGGCTTTACTGGCTGAAGAATTTCATAAAGTTTATCTTTATAGTTAACAGTAAATCCTATTTCATCAAGATTTTCACTAATATAATCTTCCCAATTAGGATAAAATTCTTTAACATCATTCTTTTCTTTATTAGAAAGTTTCATAGTATTAATATCAGCTTTAGTCTGAGCAGTAAGTATCTGCATAGCCTTAACCTTTGCATAATCTTCGTTAGGCTGCTGATAATCTTCTCCATGAGTCCATTCTTCACTGTTCATTAAATTAGTAAATTCAGCACTGTCATATTCATATCTTGTAAGAACATTAAATTCATCAATATTCTTTACATATTCTTCGTGTAGAACTACTTGTGTTTTGTCTACTGATTGACGCATTGTAGGAATGATTTCAATTCCGTGTGCTTTAGCTTCAGCTACGTTACAAATTACAAATTTCATAGTTAAATTCTTTCTATTGTGTTAATATCAATTTCTTCAATTGTGTTGTTCTCTTTTATTTCAGCCAAAAACAATCTGTTTATTTCATAACCTACCAGCTTGGCTATCCATCCTTTAGGTAAAGTAATATCCGAATCTTCTACATCTGAAACTCTAAAGGTATGTTCTGTTTCATCAAACAAAATATTTTCGGTCTGCATTATTGCTTCATTACCTTTAGCATCAATAGCCAAATATTTTTTTGCCAATTTCTACTTTGTTCATATTTCCTCCTTTCTTTAAGTTGGTTGTTCACTCGGTAATACATAATCGGGGTCTATATACTTACGAATAAATGCTTTTATTTCTTGTTCGTCTAAAACTCTATCAAATATATACGTAGAATACCATGCTACAGAACTTAATTCTTGTTTATCAAATCCAACTAAATAAAAATCAGATACTTGCTTAGATAATTTAGAAAATTCAACTACAGAACTATATGAAACTAATTTAAAATCTTCAATTGCATAATAATTTATTTTTTCATCATTATCACTTAAATCTCTCATTCTAATAAACTCATCTGGTGAGCTTGCTTTTTTTCTAAAATAGTTAGTAAATGACCCGTAATTATTCCATATTGTTAATGTTCTATATTTAGATATAACAGTAATATTATTTGAAGGTAATTCAATTGCTTGTGTAGAATCATCCACTCCATCGAAAACTAAAGCATCGGGGTAAAGAGGATTATTATAACCACTACCTTCTGTATTAAAAGCAAATCCATTAAGACTTATATCATGCTCATTACCTGTAAGGTCTTTTAATACTTCTCTATCTTCATCATCATTGGATTTTCCTTTGGCTGACCATGCGGCTATAAGTCCGGGATAAACAATATCACCCCTTCCCAAATTAGCCGCATAAGCCATCATTAATTTTCTTCTGTATATACTCATGCTTTTGCCCTCCCGATAAGAATACCAATTCCACGACTGATACTTGCTTGATATACTTTATTTGCTTCAATGGTATCGCCTTTCCATTCAACACCTGCTATCTCTGTGATAGTTGTAGGAGTTGTTCCGCTTGTGAACTCAAACATGTATTCAGCAAGTTTATTTTCTTCTCCAGCCGCAAGTGTGACTGTAAGTGTAGCCACTTCTCCAAACACATAATATTTGTTAGGCTGCAATTCCTTTGTTGTTTCAGTAACGGATTCTACTACGACCTTGTCAGCTTTTGTGTTTAACTGTGTGGTAGTTGCATAACTACCTTTCAGTTGATACTTACCATCTGCTTTCGTCTCTGTAATGAATCCGCTTACATCGGGAATATTATCTATAATCTCATCCACCTTACCTGTGATAAGATTTAATTCATCTGCTTCTAACACTTGTTCCGAAACAAACGTCTTATTTAATTTGTCTATTGCCATAATTTAATTCATTTAAGCTTGTCAATATCTAATCTACTAACACCCAAAGTAAAATACTTTATAGGTGCAGGAGGAAAGCCCCCTTTAAACTTACCAATAGGAGCTGAGTATTTCAACCCAACTCCTACACCAATATTAAATCCATTCATCTTGAAACTCCCCAAAATATGCGGTAGTCAGTTAAGTTTTGCTGGACTATATTTGCTTCGTTTATCAGTACAGGATTCCACGCACCGACAACAAATGGGTAATCCATTCTTTCCTTGTTACCGCTTAGTTTGACATTTAAAACAGCTACACTTGCTGCGCTTTCACTTTTAGGCACTAACATAAGCAAACAAACCTTATCCTCTGGCTTAAATATTTCAGCTTTTGTTATCTCACCGCCTTTTAATATTAAATCTTCGAAATTCATATATCAAACCTCCTTTTAATTGTTTTTTAAACATTCCTGACATCTTTCTTTAAAGGTTTTCATTACAATACATTCAGAAGTATCATCAATTTTATCACATCTTTCTGCTGCGTAGATAGCTTCGTGTTTAATGTCCAAACGTATTTTCATGTTTTGCACCTCTTCTTTCAGTTCTTTTATTGTCTGGTTGGTTTCTTTTCTATAAGCCTCACTATCCCTTGTGCGAGCTTCGTTTGTTTGCATTAATTGATTGATTACCTCTTGTAATTTTCCCATTGCGGATTTCATGTTTTCAATCTCAATGCTGTTTTTCTTTGGCTTTGCGTGGTAGAAGTTTAAAAACCATCCACCACTCAAAAATGTACCTATTGCGCCTAACACATAGCCGCCTATTTCATACCACTGCATTTTGACACTCCTCTTCCTTTTAGTTATTAATTGATATTTTAAGAAGCACTACTACCACCACCATTAGTATTACTTCCTCCACCACCGTTGCTGCTTGATGATTGCAAAGCTAATTGTTTTTCTTGTAATTTCAAAGCCTCTTCTTTTTCTTTCTGTCTTCTGATTTTTTCGTCAGGAGAGCTTTCTGTATTCTTTTCGATAAGAGTTTCCTCTGAAATACCGCCACCGCCTTTCAATGATAAAAGCATTGTGTTGTATTCGGTTTCACTTCTTGGTTTCCATACCTTGAATGATGCACCAATATTTGTGCTTTTAAATTGAGTAACGGCTTTAGGGTTTATTCCACTATGAACCATTTCTTTTGCCAGTCCCTCTTTAAATAATCTCGCCATTTTGTCAGCAACATTTTGCCAGTCGATAACTCCTTGTAGTGCGGTTTCGTTATCTAAAGACTGACTTATTTCAACGGCTACACCGCTTATATCACCGCTAAGGCTTATATCTTTTGGCAATATAAATGTACATCCAGAACCTTTTTGTATGCTTTCTTCCATTAGCTCAAGAGTTTGCAACATACCTTCTGGGCTTGGTGCTTGCTTAAATTCTGCGCTTCCGTTTCCGTCAAGACTTCTGTCATTCAAAACAATTGCACCAGCAATTTTCCTACCCTCATCTGCAAACTGACCTTTGATATATAATATACCCCATCCATGTCTTTTCTGAACTACCAAGAATATATTGTATATAACTTCGTAAACTTCTATAAGGCTTTGAACATTATCCCAAGCGACCTTTCCTCTTTTAGTTATTAAAGGAATTTCGCTAAAGCCGTGCTTTACTGGCGGTAGCCTTCTCCATGTTCCATCATACACACCGTCTCCGTCAAATGTTCTTACATGTCTATACATATATGTATCATCATAGCTATCTATGTAATCACTATCTCCGCTATGGTAATATACACTTTCCAAAAGCCTATCCCCATTATCATCATTGTGTGGGCATAATACATAGCCTTGTTCATAGCTTAATAACTTTGCTTTTACCTTTCCGTTTCTGTCAAAGTAAAAAAGCAAACCAGCGTCACCCATAGATTTTTGCGCACTCACCATTTTAGTTCGCAAGCCATCCATGTTTCGCATGTTCCAGTATTGTTTAAAGTCTATAAAGCATTTTGTTTCAGTTTCGGTAGGCTCTCTATTCAATAATGTGAAAACCATTGGATTTCCACAAAGATGTAAAACCTGCTTATCTCTGATTAATCTCTGGAATGGAACTGCCATTTTTTTATATTTGACTTCTACATATTTTTTATTCACTTTCATTGTGATTTGCGGAATGTTTTGGTCAAATAAAACATCGTGGCTGTCTGGGTCTAATTCTTGCAGATACCTGTCTTGAGATATTGGTTTTCTCCTTAAATAAGGTAAATGAGCTTCTACGGTTTCATTCAAATCAACTGGAGAATCATAAAATGTTGGTACTCTATCTTCGGTAGTACCTCTCCAAAAAGGCTTCTTTCTTAACAATTGTAAAGGGTCTGATAAAAGCTCCTCAATTTGTTTTTTTGCTCTTTCTTTTGCATCCATTATATCCATATATTAATCCTCCTATTTTTCTTTTTTGACCTTTGGTATCAAGTCGTATTGTTCTTTGATTTCAGCAAGCATATCTTCGTCCGTTTTTCTTCTGATTTCGTGCCTACAGTATGGGCATATATCATTGTATTTGCTAAGAACAACAATTTTTTGTTCCTCACTCTTATCTGTTACACCGAATTTATCATTGATTATCTTACGTATCTCAATCTCAAGTTTTGCGGCTCTTTCTTTGCTCAAATCACCGTTTTTTTCCCACTTAACAATCTCATTCAGTCTTCTGACAAGTGCAGCCTTGTTTTCTTCAAAAGAAATGTTTTCAAGCAATTCTTCATCTTGAGTTTCATTCTGAGGTACAGTATCAACATTTGATGAGTAGTTCGCTTTTATATATCTCTCTAAGAATCTTATACGCTTATTCTTGTCGTAGTTTGATATAACATTCATGTCTGTACATTTGTTAAATATACAGTTATATACAATGTCTATTTCATCTATTTGAGACTTCAATAGACAGTATGCTATATCCTTTACTCTTATTTCATACCCAGAAGCACTGCAATCTTCTATTATTTTTTTTACATCTAACTTGTTCATATCATATATATATATTAACACCAAGTATCATCATTGAATATATCAACATTTAATCCGCTATAATCCTTTTTTTCTTCTTCATGAATTTCCGTTGCTATCAATTCTTGTCCGTATTCATAAACCAACAATGGAAGCATTCTCATCGCAATAGGGTCTAACAAGTCCATTGACCTACCCTTACCTAATTGCAAATTCATTTCTTTTTTATTAAGAAGTGTTAACTTACCCCCAGGCAGTTCTTTGAATTTTACAACCAAACATTCTTCTATAAATTCAACCCTTATAGATATTTGATTCTTTATTTTTTGATGCACGTATTCATCGTTCGCTATCTTATCTTCAAAGGATAACATACCTCGTCTTATAACCTCAGCCAGTCTTGCATAACAATCATCTTTCATATTGTGATACATTCTTCCGTATTTGCTGTTTGTTAAAGTTCTGCTGTATGACTTAAACGGAATAGCATCAGGAATGTAGTCATATACATAAGCGGCTCTGACTGCATCGTATATTATATGATTATCTGGTATATCATGTTTTCTTGCCATAGACCTCAAATGATTTACATTCATTGCAGGTGTACTTTTACATAATATTGTATAATCTATAATATGAAGACCATTCCAAGCTAATATCATCGTGTTGTCAGTTCCAGTATCCGCTAAATCGGCAGTTATCCATTTGTCTCCATTTATACGTGGGTCATTGTTAAATACTGACTCAGCTATGCTGTATGGAATAGGCATTTCGTCTTCGTCCTTTAAAGAACAGTTCCAGTTACCTTCCACCAACTGTTGAGCTTGTCTTCCTCCTACGGCTGCAACACTACCAGCATAGTCCATGTTATTTCCGATGGATGCTTTATTTTCTGACATTCTACCCAAATAGAAAGTGAAGCTTTTTATCATATTCTTATATGTAAAATCTCCACCTAAAGCCTTTAGTTTTCTGTCAATATCATCCTTGCATTTACTATAAACTTCTTCCTTTGAATCGCCCCAAACAACATCCTCAACCGTTTCTCCTTGAAGATAAAAGTATCTAACTACACCGTTTCTGTCTTCTCTGATTAAGCCGTCTGCGCCAATATACCAATCTATAAAAGTTCTTACCCAGCAATCTTTCTCAGGGTTTGTTGTTCCTCTAAATTTACCAGACCATTTAGCCTTACCACGGTTACGTGTCATAAGATATTTAAAGGTGCTAAATTCATAAGAAGTCAACTCATCCATATATATGAAATCGTACTGGCTACCTTTCCATGTCTCTGTTACCTTTTTAATACTTTCGTCATTGATTTGTCGGAAGTCAACCAAAGCACCAGAAGGAAATGTTACTCTCGGTGGGTCTGTAGTTTTAAGCGTTATCCCATCACCAAAGGCAACCTTGAAATCATCTGTAAGAGAACCACCAGAACGCAACTCGCCAAAAGTTCTACGAGTAAAGCAAGCTCGGAATGCTGGGTCAAGTGAAGGTTCTGCTGTTGCAAGAATAGCAGCGAAAGACTTTCCACAGTTCAAAACACCTCCACCTATTACAACATCAAGTGAGCTTCTTGTAAACATTTCCTGAAAGCCCTCTTGTGGCTTTATTATTTTTACGTTTCTTTCTGTTTCATTCATTTATACTTTATTATTCCTTTGTTACAAAGGTAGTTATAAAGATATTTATATATACAACGTGCGTAAGCGAAATCATTATACTACTATAATGATTTTTATTAATTTCATTTTTATAATAGTTACAATTTTATTTCCTTTGCATCAAACGTAAAAAATATTAAGAATTATGAAGTTCACAAAAGAAGAAGCCTACAAAGAACTTGTAGCAAAGCTGACCGAAAAGGGTGAAAAACTCAACCTATCGGAAAGGACGCTAAAACGACAATTAGAGACCCTAATTAAGTATGTAGCAAACGATGAAATGGAATTGGCTGATTTTATCAAAGAAGTCTTACCAGATGTAAAAGAGTTGGACGGACAATATAGAAAAGACAATTCTGATTTTATCAAGGAATGGGAGAAAAATCATCCAACTACTACAGAGCCAAAGCCAAAAACAGAACCTAAACCTAACGAGGGGCAGGATACTGAAATGGCGAAATTAATCAAAGAAATGGCAGAATTGAAAGCTGAAATCAACGCTAACAAGCTGGCTAATACAATCAAGCAGAAGAAAAGCGAATTGAAAAAGGCTTTGAAAGAAAAAGGTGTTGACGATGATGAATGGGTAGATTTGATGCTTCAAAAAGTTTCCATCACCGAAGAATTTGATATTGAGGCAGAAACAGAATACTACCTTAAATTATACAATAAATCAAATCCTATTCCACAGGGTACAGCTACTCCACATTCTACAACTGGTGGTGGTGGTAGTTCTTCTCAAATGGACGAATCAATAGCTCAGGCTTCAGCAAACATGAAGCGTAAAAGAGAGGAAGAAGAAAAATTGTTAAATTAAAAACACAGAACAGAAGATGAGTTTAGACGGTTATAATGGAAGTTTTTACGGACGTACTCTTGTTCAGAAACGTGGTTCTATTGGCGGTGCAAGGGATGTGTTCGTTAAGTTGGCAGACCTTAAAAATGATTTGGTGTTCCCAACATTTGGTGGTAGAATTATGAACCCATTCAAGGGTGTTGCTAAAATCTATGCAGGTGACTTGATTGAGTATCGTACTGATGAAAAGGGTGTTAATCCCGAAATTTATCTTTTAAAGACTTTTCAAGTTGCAAAAAATTCAAGTAGTGAAACAACTTTCCAGATTGTGCGTGACGGATACAAGCACGTTCCGTTTGTTGGAGATATTCTTATGAAAGCTCCAGACGCAATGGATGGTACTGGTGCTGGATACACCGTAACGGCTGTTGTCGCTAAAAAGGGTGGTGACACAGGTAAGGAAGACGTATGGGAAATCACTGTTAAAACAACCCTTGGTGAATTGGTTAAGGGTGATATTCTCGTAGAAGCAAAAGAGGAAAATGCTTCAGCAAAAATGCTTGTTCAAAATATTAATGCTGTTGCGCCTTGTGACTATGACTTCTTGTACGAAAGTGTATCAAATCCTGCTGACGAAGAGGATGAGTTTGATGCAGCAAGATATTACATGACACCAGCATTGGGTGGTCTTATGTATCGTTGGAAAATGTCGCCAGTTCCTAAATGCGTAGAAGTATTCAATAAGGCAACCGTAAATGGATGGTTTAAGATTTCTCATTAAAAAGAAAGGAGATAAACAATGAAAGTAGATAGAAGTTTTCAAAATAGCACTTATGTAAAATTATGGGATAGTAACGAGGGACGAAAGTTAATGACTCAGATTGTTAACAATCCTGAAATGATTAGAACCAACTATGGTTTCTATAAACAGAAGTTCCAGATTGACCCCATGTTGACAGAGACAAACGCAGACGGCGCAGCAACATTCATATCTCGTATGAGAAAAATGGAAATGGGTACTATGATGCACATGCGTGCGCCACTCGGTGATACTATAACTAAGCAGGAAGCTAATGCTGAATACTATACTGGTGTTATTCCTGACTTGATTTCAGATGGTTTCTTGGAAACAGCAATGGAACGTAAAAAGAAAGAGGACATGTTTAAAAATGAATTTGGTGGTGATGCGTTCTTGATTGAACAATTTACAAACAAATTGCAGTCCTTGTTCGATTCAGCAGAAATGACATTGAGTAATATGGCAGCTCAAATCCTTTCAAAAGGACATATTGTTTATAACTTTGGCGAGGGTAATAAGGGTAACTTGTACAAGGCTGATATTCCTGCTGAAAACTTTATTAAAGCTGGAGAAAAGGCATGGACTGACCCAGATTGTAAACTTCTTGACCAGATGAAGAAGATTGAAGAAGACTTCAAGGATAAATGGGGAGCTGCATTTAACATGCAGTGGGAAATTACCTACGACATGTTCCATAATGTATTCTTGAAGAATGCTCAGGTTATCGACCTTGTTAAGTCTTACCGTTTCTTCAATAATCAAGTTATCACAGACAATATGCAAGTTACAGAAGAAATGTTCCGTGCTGCTATTGGTCAATACGCTGGCGGTCTTTCTCCTATTGTTATCATTATCGAAAAACAGAATGACAGAGTTCAAGGTATTATTCATGGTTGGAAGGATAATGTAGCGGTTTATCGTCCTGCTGGATATGCTGGTATGATTCGTCATACAGAGAACTTGGATTCTTCTTTGTTCCCTGAATACGGTAACAATTTGTATTCACAGGTATATACAAAAGCTGGAAATGGCTTGTTTACTATTGCTAATATTGTCGTACCAGACGGTAGATTGAAACAGTGGCAAACACATCTTATGATGCAAGCTATCCCATCTTTGGATGAGTTCTTGTATCACGTTATCGTGGATACTCACACAGCAGACGGTGATTAATTGATAACATTGAAAAGAAAGGACTTATAGTATGCAGTTTGATATAATTGAATACATGAAATCTCTAACTGGCTATTCTATTAGCGATTCTATACTAAAGAGAATAGCCATGGAAAGAGAAGTATCGGAAGTTACAGACTACAAACAACTTGGTCAAAGGGAAAAGGATTTGATTTTGGCAGATATTCTTTTTGTCGCTTATACCTCTCCTTACCAAACATCAAGCCATACTAAGCAACACGGTGCTTTTAGTCAAACTATTGGAAGTCAGATTATTACTGATAAAAAAGTTTGCTCAATATGATAATTGCATACTACAAGAAATGGAATGATGAAAAATTGGAGGCTATCGAAAATCTCAATGGTGGTCTCCAATGGCTAAGTTGTAGTGAAGATGATTAATGATATGGAACTGATAGATGAATATCCTTTTGATGGGGAGTTTTTTGAAATGGTTATAGATAACTCACTCCCTTTGTTAGAGAGAAAGCCTGTAAAAAAGGTTCTTCTTACTACTAAGTGTGACATTCAGGAGGCGCAAAAAAGCGAAAGCAAAGGTGCTACAAATGCTAAATACAATGTTTATTTCCCTTTCAATAAAGATGAAGGTGTAAACATACGAAGAGGAATATCTTTTAAAGGTTCTATGTATGGGATTGAGGTAGAAGGAAATGTTATTGGTGTTTTCCCTACACAACTCGGTGGTTGTGCTTGTTATATAGGAGATAGTGGTTTATGACAAACTGGAAAAATAAATTATTAGATGAGGTTTTCGATGCTTTAGCTAAGGATGGCAAAAGGGTTATTGACAATGCAGCCAGAACTAACACAACTACTCCGAGAAGCAAGAATATGATGGATGCTTATGGTGCTGCTGTTTTTTATCAAGGTAAAAGGGTTAGAACAGTTTATGTAAATCCTACACCACAATCAAACAAGGCACATAAAGGCTGGGATAAGCATAACATACCTTCTGATACTGGTAGAGGTTATCTTGATAAATGGTTTGATAGTTACAAGACTAAAACAAACGGAATAGAACTTGTTTGTGTTAATGCTGTTTATTATTCTCAAATTCTTGAGGAAGGCGCACAAACAAGAAGTACAAAAGCAAGCCTTGGAACTAAGTATAGGATAATTAGCCAAACGATGAGTGAAATGTATTCTCTCGCAAAGAGGTATAACGGACAATTAAACATTATTAAAGCATGAATGACAATAAGAAAAACATATCAAGAATAGAACAATATTTTGATGAATTATTGAAAGGAATGGATAATGTTTTCTTTGGTACGCTACCTACTCCTAAGAGTGAATGGGAAACTATGGTTTTAGTTGATTGTGGGAACACTATAAATGATTTAAATGCTTATTCAACAGGTGTTGTTCTGGTATATTTATACGCAAGACCGATTGATGAAGTCAAAAACAATGCAGCTTTGAATAAACTTGAAGAGCAGCTAAATGAAAGACTAAAAACATATAAATCACCAGACGGATATATTTCAAGCATTTCTTGGAAAGAGTCTGATTATGACGAAGCCAAACGACTTCATTGCGTGGTCGTGGCTCTAAACTTATTGATTGTTTAATATATTAAATACAAAGAATTATGGCAAAACAAGCAACAGACGCTACAGCAATTAAATTAGGTGGTGTTACGGAGATTCTCTTAACTCCTTATACCGCAGGTGTAAAAGGTGAAACAACTTATTCTCTTGACAATATCGTAGGTGATACAACTTCTATTACTCAGGAAGACCCTACAACAAATGAGATTGAATGCGAAACAAGGGATGAGCCGTTGTTTGAAAATACAACTCTTGGTAGCTATTCTATCTCTCTTGAATCTGCTGATATACAGGAACCAATTCTTGTAAATTGTATGGGATTTAAGAAAGACACTACCAATGGAAACCTGTATGCTCCTGCAACTTATAAAGAACTTTGGGCAGAACTTGAAGTAGTATTTGGTGATAAAGGTTCTCTTGTTTGTCCTAAAGTAAAACTGAGAGGTAGTATTGACGCTTCAAGTCTTAAAACTGGTATTGTACGTGGTATCATCGGTGGTACATGTTATTCTGTAGAAATTACAGAAGGTGATGAATCTACCAAGACTATGACACCGTTCTACTATAAAGAAGCGGGGGAATAGAAAGCCTTCCTCTAATAACCCAGACTGGATTATATATAATGTCTGAGGAAGGCAAAAAGATTTTTATGGAATAATTTTTCATAGTTCATAATGTTTTAGATTCACGAAAGGGTGGTGGTTGTAGTGCCACTGCCCTTTTTAATTACGATATTATTAAGTATGGTAGGAAAGAAGAAAGAAGAAATTAAAGAGGTATCTTTAGATTCAATGGAGAAGCTTGTTAAGGTTATGAATAATAGCCCATCCATTGTTAAATTAGGGGATACTGAATTTGCAATAACAGCCTTAAAACCTGGGACTCAATGGCTTATCGCAGAGGAGTCTGTTAAAATACAAAAGGTAGAAAGTGAAAAATTTAGTGATTTGATTGAGCAATTTGCCATTAATATACCTTCTGTTGTCCGTGTTATTACTTTAGCTATTCTGAACGATAAAAACCGTATCAATAGTGATGAATACCAGCAGGTATATGAAACTATTATGTGGGAAACAGACCCAAGTCAGTGGATTGGTTTACTTGTGGAAATATTGAATAGCTTATCATTAGACTTTTTTTTTCAGACTACTCAGTCTATCGCAATGATTCGGCAGATGGCACTGGGGAGAAAGAAGACGATGGACGAACAGAAATCATAATAAGCCGAACAGAATGGGGGCAAATGAGCGACTGCCTTCGTGCTATTCCTTCTATGACTATTGAGGATTACATGTGGAAATATACGATACCTCAAATAAAATTGATGTTATACGACTATACACATGTAGAGTATCATAGCGAAAAGGATGAACCTCAAAAAGAGGAACGCAAAACGATTGATGGTTTTGTGAATGATTTAGGAATACCAATTTTCAAAAAATAAAAAACATGAATGAGACAGCGATAGGTGCATCATTAACGATTAGTAGTGATGTTTTAAATAAGATAACAGAAGCAGAAGTTAGAATTAAGAAACTTGAGGAAACTACAAGAACTTCGGCAGACAAGATAACCAAATCATTCAGAAGTATGGGTGATTTAGGGGTTCAATACTTTATAGATAAACTAAAGCTTGCTCAGACTGAATTGGAAAAATTTGGTGGAGTAAACGTAAAATCAAGTTCAAATGATTTTGGTTCATTGGGTAATAGTGCGGCAGCCGCAGCAGCATCCTTAACGGATGCGGCAGTTTCTATGAGTCAGTTTGGTGAAAGGGTTTTTAATACCAAAAAGAACTTAGCTGAACTTATAGAAGAGAGAAAAACCTTGACAAAAGAGTTGACTAAAGGCGAGGGTATTCCTCTTAAAGACCAACAAAGATGGGTAGATGAACTTGAGAAAGTTAATCTGCAAATCAAAGAGCAGATGAAAGGGGCTGTAAAACTTAGTGAAGAGTATTCTAAGTCAGTTAAAGCGCAACAAACAGAAGATAACAAAAGGTATCAAGCTTGGCTCGCTCAAAAAGATTCTGAATTAAGAGAACATATTCGTGTAGAAAACGAGAAATTCAAAAGAACAAAGGAAATAATTGACGAACAACTAAAGATGTTTGCCGAGCTTGAAAAGAAAAAAGCTGAATGGGCTAAACAAAATGCGTCTGCAAAAGAGAGTGGAGATATAACAAAGGCTAATGTAAGAGCGCAAGAGAAAATGTATCAAGAAATGTTCGATAAAATTGCCGCCATAGAGAAGAAGAAAAACGAAGAGGCACTTTTGTTAGAACAAAAGAAAGATGCTCAAATATATAAAGAGTGGCTTGCTCGTAAAGATGCCGAACTTAAAAAACATAAGCAAGTAGAGGATGAAAAGTATAAATCCACTGTTGCCGTAATAGAAGAACAGAAAAAGAAATTTGCTGAATTAGAGAAACAACAAGCGGATTGGTTACAGCAAAATGTTTCTGCTAAAGGTAGTGGCGAGAGGGTTAATAGGGAAATTCGTGAGCAAGAAAAAGCATACGAACGGATGTTTGATGAAATTGCTCGCAGACAAAAACAGCAAGCAGAAGAGGCAATAGTATTAGCAAGGCGTCAGTATGCAGAGCAAGCAAAACTTTATCAGCAACAAAATTTAAAACAGAATACCACATATAAAGGGGCTTTAGCTTTTGCCGAAGATGCAAATACAATCAATAGACGTACTAAAGCTATTCAATATCTTACACAAGCGAGAGCGCAACTTTCATCTACTGATGCGAATTATGCACAGAAATTAAAGGCTTTAAATGACGCTATAAAGCGAATGAATGCTGAAAACGAAAGAGCAGTTCAAGGTGCAAGAAACTTAGCGCAGCAGCATAGCAACCTGATGAATACCTCTGACCAGTTGGCAAGAAAGTTGGCTTTATTATTCTCTGTATCTCAAATTCAGGGATATGTGAGTAAACTCGTTGCAGTTCGTGGAGAGTTTGAGCTACAAAATACTGCATTAGCTTCTATTTTGGGTAATAAAGAACAAGCCGATAAGCTTTTTGGTCAAATTACTGAATTGGCGGTTAAATCCCCATTTACCGTTAAAGAATTGACCACATATACAAAATCTTTAGCTGCATATCAGGTTCGGTATGAAGATTTATATGATACAACAAAAATGCTTGCCGATGTAGCTTCTGGATTAGGAGTTGACATGCAACGTCTAATACTTGCCTTCGGACAGGTTAAGGCTGCCAATTTTTTGAGGGGGACGGAGACAAGGCAATTCACTGAAGCAGGAATTAATATGCTTGGAGAATTAGCTAAGTATTACTCTGAGTTAGAAGGTAGAATGGTATCTGTAGCAGAAGTTCAAGACAGACAATTTAAGAGAATGATTTCTTTTGCTGATGTAGAAGAAGTGTTTAAAAGACTTACATCTGCTGGTGGAATGTTTTATCAAATGCAGGAAAAGCAATCTGAAACACTCAAGGGTTTGGTTTCCAACTTGCAGGATAGTTTTGATATTATGTTCAACTCTATAGGAGAAGCTAATGATGGGGTTTTAAAGGGCATGGTCTCTATGATTAAAACTTTAGTTGATAACTGGAGAGTATTCGGTAATATTATCAATGCAAGTGCTATTGGCTTTGTCGCATACACTGTAAAAGTATTGAATGCTTCTGTGGCTACTAAAGCTTTTGCCGCTTCAAATGTTGAAGCGACTATTGCTCAAGGTGGTTTAAATGCTGTTTTAGGAAAAACTGTTGTAGCTTTAAAGAATGTCGTTAAATGGGTTAAGGCTAATCCTTATGTTATATATGCAACTGCTGTTGCTTACGCTACTTATAGCCTAATAGACCATTTTAAAGCGGTAGAAAAATCAAAGGAAGAGTATGATATTTTGTCTAAAACCATTCAAAAGTCAAAGAATGAAATTGATAATTTAAAGTCAAAACTGGATGCAGCTAATAAGGTTATAAGCGATAATAAAAAAATAATCTCTACATTAAAAGAGGGTACTAAAGAATACGAGGTAGCTCAAGATAATTTGAATAAAGCACAGGTTGAGCAGAATAATATCTTGAACGAATTAAAATCTAAGTATCCTGAGATACATAAAGCCATTGTACAGCAAAAAGATGGTACTGTAGATATTACAAAAGCACAAAAAGCATACAATGAGGAATTACAAAAGACGTTAGCATTAAATATATTAATGCAAAACGATGAGGGATTTTTCAGTGATGGAATAAAAGAAGATTTTAAAGACTATATTGATTCTTTTGAAAATGTTGAAAACGCAACAGCAAAAGCCGAAGCTACGTTGTTTGCAATGAAAATAGAGGCTCAAAAGGCTATTAATTCTGCAAACCAAAATAATAAAGTAATAGGCGATTTTGTTCTTGATGTAGCATCTTCTTCTGATAAGATTGAGGATAAGCTTAAAAAAATAGCTACCGCTTTTTCTACGATAAGTGGAGGTAAAGGTTTGGATTTTTATAAAACAGCAAGCGAGTCGCTAACAGAACTTTCTGCTGCTCAGAAAAAATTAACAAAAGACTCAGAGAATGCAGTTTCTCAAATAGGTAAGGTTATAGACAATGTTATAGCATCTTCAGGCGTAGCTACTGATGAGCAATTTAAGGCTCTGGATGAAGAAGCAAAGAAATCTGCAATCAAGTTTGCTAAACCATTCCTTGAAAGTATTGACGGTATTAAAGAGGAATTTGTACAAAAGTTAATAAACGAACAGTTCAGTATTAGGCTTGGTGTAACTTTTGATTTTGGAAACAAAAATAAACCAGAGCTTTCTGCATGGCAAAAACGTATCAATGAGTATATTGAGAAAAATAACTTAGAGATAAAACCAATAATTGCGGATGAGAATGTAGATGCTTATTTTGATAAAATAAGAAATAATCTTAGTGATGCTGAAAAGGAAGCTGAAAAGTTAAGAAAAGCTACCGAACAAAGAGGCGAGTCTGGCTTATTGAATAAGGAACAGTTGAATATAGAGGAAAACAAGATAAAAGAGTACACTAAACTATTAAAAGCTTTTGGTGAATACAAGGAAAGTAAAACAGAAAAGAAAGCTAATAAGGAGGCTTTAGAGGCTTTTAAGTCGAGATTATCTTTCTTACAACGTGTAAATTCCGAATACGAAAAGCTACTAAAGAACTATAGCAAGGAAAAAGCCGAATTGAAAGTTGTAGAGTCTATGAAAGGCGAAGCAAAGCAGCTTGGTATTGAGGATTTATTCATGGCTTCTAAATTTGACGATAAGGGCATTTTGAAAGCTTTTGAGGATTTGAAAAGACAGACTGGAAACCTTTCAGAAGAAATGCTTTTGGCAGTTTCAAAGGCTATAAGTTCTATTAATATAGAAATGGGTATTGAGGTCAACCAAAACAGAGTTAAGGCTATCCAAGATAGTTTTAGTGAAATTTTTGGAAACTATGAACTTTCACTTGAACTTGATAAGTTAGGATTAGATAAAGACCTCGCTTCTCAGTTATTCGGGGTTAAAGTATTCGATTTGTCTGGTGTCAGAAAAGCAATAGAGACTTTCAAAAACGAATTGGAAAATACTTTAGGTACTGAGGGAGTTGATGTTTGGAAGGAAATGAATAAAAAGATTTCTCAAGCAGAAACGAAAGAACTGCAAGACAGATTGAAGAATTATTCAAAGTACCTAAAAGAGTCAGTCTCAGAGCGTGTTTCTATAGAAATGGAAGCTCAAAAGAAAATTTCTGAAGTAAGAAACATGAAGGAATTTACACCAGAGCAAAAAGAGACTATTACTCAAAACATTAAGTTAGAAACTCAAAAAGACCTTGATAAGCTTTCTTGGAAAGAGTTTCAACAGACTGACATGTATTTGCAGTTGTTTGAGGATTTAGAGTATGTTTCTACGAGTGCTATAAACTCTATGCTTGACAAACTTGCAAGCTTGAGAGATTCTTTAAAAAATCTTCCACCTGAAGATTTAAAAGAAATAAATAAGCAAATGCGACAATTAGAAGAAATAAAAATAAAACGTAATCCGTTTGAATTTTTATTCTCTAAGGACGTGAAAGAATCATCTATGGCTTGGCAAGAAATGGGCGGTATTCTTAATGATGTGGGTAGTGCTGCTGGAAGTATAGCATCAAGTCTTGAAAATGTATTTGGGACAATGGATGATAAAACTGCTGATATTATATCTTCATTCTCAGACATTGCAAGCGGATTAGGAAATACTGCAAGTGGTGTTGGTAGAATAATGGCTGGAGATTGGATTGGCGGTGGTTTACAGGCATTAACAGGTCTTGCTTCTACTATTGGTTCTATATTCGCTATAGGTGATAAAAAGAAAGAACGTGAAATCCAACAGCAAATAGAACAAGTAGAGAAACTTCAAAAGGCTTACGAAAAACTTGAAAAAGCTATAGATAATGCTTATTCTATAGATACACTTAAATCTTCTAATAAACAAGCTATAGCTAATCTTAAAGCTCAAAATGCAGCCTTACAGCAGTCTATAGCGGCAGAGAAAGATAAAAAGAAAAGTGACAATGGTAGAATAGAAGAATGGGAACAGACTATACAAGACAATCTTGAAAGAATACAAGAGTTGCAAGAAGAGTTTTTGGCAGACTTAGGTGGATTTGGCAGTGAAGAAAATGTAAAATCTGCCGCACAAGAATTTGCGGATGCTTGGTTAGATGCTTATCTGGAAACTGGTGACGGTCTTGATGCTCTTAATGAGAAATGGGATGAATACATCAAAAATGTGATAGCTAAACAGCTTATGTTAAAAGGAACTGAAAGGTTTCTAAAACCAGTAATGGATATGCTTGATGGAATGCTTGCAGATGCTACATTCACATCATCAGAAGCAGAAGCTTTGCAAAATAAAATAGATACTGTAATGCCACAGCTTAACGAATTTTGGAAGTCCTTAGCTGGAAGTTTTGATTTGGAAGGATTGAAAGAAGGAGACACAATGTCAGGTCTTCAACGTGGTATTCAATCTGTAACAGAAGAAACAGCACTGGCTCTTGAAGCTCTTTTAAATTCTGTTAGATATTTTACATCTGACAGCAATATGCAATTAAAGAATATCTTAACAGCTTTAACTGCACCAACACCCGAAAATCCCTATCTGCTTGAGTTAAAAGCTCAAACAGAGCAGCTTAAAGCCATGAATAACTTATGGAACAGTCTGACAAAGGTATCATCTGGTAAAGGAAGAGTGTTAAAAGTTGAAATGATGTAATTTCTTTCTTACATACTATATATAAGTTAGCCACCCCAGTAATTGAGGTGGCTTTCTTTTTATGACAACTTTTTATATTCTTTAACAAATCTTTGATATAAATCCCTATAATACCTTTGCATCTTCATACAATTCTTTATGCGTGCTATGCCTTTAAATACCGTGATTTTAGTTCTAAAAAACTCATTGGCAATCTCTTTAGTTGTCATTTTCTTTTCATAATGCAGATAGTACCATAATATATATCTGCATATAGAACAGTCGTCTGATGTGTTGTGACTATAAACCTTGCTTTCCTTTATCCCAAAGTATTCGCAAGCAAATTTTACAATTTCTTCTATTTCGGTATTCATAAATAATGTTTTTACAAATATAACAAACATTATACTAATTACCAAATATACTTAGTCGTTGATTGTAATACGTTGATAATCAATTCAATAAATATTTTTAACTTACTTTAGTATATCTTACATCATATATATACTTTTGGTCAGCTTTGAGAAATCAAGGTTGTCAAGGCACGAAGACATAAGAGTGCAATAAAAATTTTTGTAATTATGAAAATTGATACAGGAGGACAAAGCTACAATGTAGTTGGTCAGGGTCAAGGTACTTACAACACTGTCGGAGCATCTTTAGGTATCGCTTCTTTCTTAGGTATGGGAGCAAATAATGGATGTGGTAATGGTATCCTTGGTGGTTTGTTTGGCGGTAATTGCAATAACAACTGCTGCGTATCTCAAAGAGAAGGCGCACTTGCGCTTGCATTATCAGAGGCACGTTCAAAGGAACAAGCTCTTGAGCTTGCTCGTCAAGAGGATGCTAAAATCGCTGACGTATTGAAGCAGACTAATGACGGTCTTATTCAAGTAGCAAACGGTGTATCTCGTAACGATGTACGTTTATCTTGTCTTGAAGAAAAAGTACAATGGATACGTGAGGAAAGCGCACGTAACTTGCGTGAAGCTAAGGAATACGCTGACCACTTGGTTGCTTGCGAAGCTAAGGAAAGACAAGCTGCTGACCAGAACATCTTGGCTTACACTAACGGCGAATTGGCTAAGAAGATTAGCGGTGAGCTTGTTATCGGTGGAGACCAAATCCGTTACGGCGGTTGCCAACCAGTTCTTTGCAACACAAATTGCCTTGGAACAAAGAGCAATCCAGTGTTCTTGAACTCTAATACTGCTGACGTGACAACTATCACTCAGGCTGTTCTTGCAGCTATTAAGGCTTCTCAGACACCAGCTCAGTAAGCAAAAGCAAAAGATTA